>ULTR01062926.1_pt1 | contig 34162 bp, 28 predicted proteins | sample 1957781 | NCBI WGS metagenome assembly ULTR01 (sample SAMEA4835739, study PRJEB28245) | human gut metagenome | biome: gut microbiome; material: fecal sample | place: Denmark | collected 2008 | reverse complement strand
CTGCGCAGGGCGCTTGCGGCAGGCATGGCGCGGCTTTATGTAAGCATTGACGGCGCGGAATACGAACTATGCGCGCTTAGGGATTCCGGCTGCTTTTTGACGGAGCCCGTAACGGGCGCGGCGGTGGTGATAGCGCACATTCCGGCGCTGCTTAACGAGGCGCGCATACCCGTGCCGCTATCGACCATAAACGGGCGGGGAATAATATACGCGCTGAAGCCGGACAGAATGCGCATAGACGGAGCGGATACGGACGCATTGCTTGCAATAAGCGCCGAACCTATACGCGGAGCGGAGGCCATTGTGCCATATCATATAGCAAAGGAGAGCCTATGAACATATTAAACAAAGCGAGGGAACTGATACGCAGGATAATTGAGGGAATATACTGCGCGCTTGGCCTTGGCATGCCGGTGCATTACGTGAACTCCGGCGAAGCGCTTCCGCCGCCGCTGAGCAAGCAGGAGGAGGCGGAATGCATAGGCGCGCTCGCGGCGGGGGATGAAAGCATGCGCCGCGTGCTGATAGAGCGCAATCTAAGGCTGGTGGTATACATTGCACGCAAATTTGAAAACACGGGCGTGAATATAGAGGATCTTATATCAATAGGCGCGATAGGGCTTATAAAGGCCGTGAACACATTCGACGCAGGAAAGAAGATAAAGCTTGCAACGTATGCCTCGCGCTGCATAGAAAACGAGATATTGATGCACCTGCGGCGCAGCAGCAAGCTGAAAATGGAAGTTTCGCTTGACGAGCCGCTGAATATAGACTGGGACGGCAACGAACTGCTGCTTTCGGACATACTCGGCACGGATAACGACCTTGTTTGCCGAGATATAGAGGACGAGGTGGATAAGGAATTGCTGAATATTGCCATGAACAGGCTGAACCCACGGGAGAAGCGCATAATGGAACTGCGTTTCGGCCTTGGCGGGCGCAGCGAACTGACGCAGAAGCAGGTGGCGGACATGATGGGAATATCACAAAGCTACATTTCCCGCCTTGAAAAGCATATTTTGAAAACATTGAAGCGGGAAATGCAGCAGATGAGCGGGATTTAAGCCATAAAAAAGGCTGCCGTTAGACGGGTGTTCGTAAAACAGTTAATCCGACCTATGATTACGATCATAGGTCGGATTTTTGCAATACGTATCGACTGAAGAAAGGCTCCCTTGTGCAAAGCCTGACAGCTGACTGGGGGATTGTTTGCAGACAACATCAATATACTCGCAAACACCACGAAAGTTCCCACTGACCTCGTTGTTGGGAATCCTCAGAATTCACAAACCATAACCTTCCAGAAAAGCGGTACGTTCCGGATCTTTGTACATGTTTACTTCTTCATAGTGCTGTGAACCATCCAATTCGATGATCAGCTCGTAGTTGTTTAGCTAATGAAACCAACTGCTTGTTATGTTTATACTGCATAGCAATCCCTCCGTCACGGCTTCGCCGCGCCACCTCCCTTTACACAAGGGAGGCTTTGGTGCGGCACAAAAATCGCACACCGTACGATACACCAGAGGGTGTATAGAAGTGCGCCCTTAAACTGTTCAATAAACAGGGAATTTGGTTAGCCTAATTTGCTGAATACTATCTCTACCAGTTTATCAATGCTTCTTTCGTCCGTCTGGATATGGAGTCCTGGAAGAGCAGCAGAGCCGATTCTTGCCAGTTCGATATTCTCCATGCACCAGCATCCTTCTTCCTCGCCACGGGCCAGAATGCGGTCATGGACGGTCTGCCAGGATGCTTCCAGTATCACAAGCCGAGTGTCGATACCGTCCTGTTTCAGCTTGCCGATAATACTATAGGATTCCATACGCAATAGTGTCATAGGAACAAGAATATCCATATGGAACTTCTCGTGAATGTCTTTCAGAAGCAGATAGCAGAATTCACCCCACAAGGGGTAGTCCTCAAATATGTAACCATAGGGACAGTCGGGATAATTTCCCCGAACTGCATTGCCCACTTCTTCCGCATCAAAAACCAGAGCATTATCCATTTTTGCCGCCATAGCTTCCGCTAGCGTGGTTTTGCCCACACCATATGGTCCGCTAATCCAAATAATCATTTGCTGTCTCCTATTAACAAATTCCGATATATTGTATGATATATTCTACAAAAATTTCCTAAAAGTACAACGATCGGCACAGCGAACCCAATCGCTGTGCCGATTAACTGTTTTACAGATACGCCCCTTACGGCAGCCTTTTTACTTCTTTGTTTTATTATGCCTTGTTTGCCCAGGGCTGAGCGGCGATGGTTTTCAAATCATTGCGTATCTTTATGCCCTGCGGGCAGCGCTCCTCGCACATGCCGCAGCGGATACAGTTCTGCGCGCGGCCAAGCGCGGGAATGTAGCCATAATCCGCAGCTGCGGCATCCTCGTTCTGATACCGCTGGAAATCATTCCACACGCGGAACACGCGCGGAATTTCGACCCCGCTTGCACAGGGCAGGCAGTATTTGCAGCCCGTGCAGCCGTTGTTCGGGCGGGCCTTGAGCGCGGTTATGGCAGCGTCCAGCGCAACCTTTTCATGGTCGGTAAACGGCACATAGGGCGAGAATGTGGAAAGATTATCTTCCAACTGTTCCTCGTTGCTCATGCCGCTGAGTATGACCTTAACGTTGTCAAAACCGGCAACGTAGCGCAGCGCCCAGGAAGCCATGGATTTGCCGGGATCTGCCGCAGTGAGCGGATCGGAAGCATATGAGGGGAGAGCGGCAAGCGTGCCGCCCTTTACGGGTTCCATTACAACAATGCCAACGCCCTTGCTTTCGGCGTATTCAAGACCCTTGAGCCCCGCCTGATGCTCGGTATCCATATAGTTGAACTGTATCTGGCAGAAGTCCCAATTGCGGTAGTCTATTATGCGCTTGAAAACACCATACGGCGCATGGAAAGAGAAGCCGAGCTTCTTTATGCGGCCAAGCCTTTGCTGCTCCTCAAGGAACGGCAGAATGCCAAGGTCAAGCACCTTTTGCCATTTGGCTTCATCCAGCGAATGAAGAAGGTAATAATCAACGTGGTCAGTTTGAAGATGCTCAAGCTGGGTATTGAATACCTCTTTCGCATGATCAAGGCTTTCTATTGTGAACATGGGCAGCTTGGTTGCAATGTAAAAACTGTCGCGGTCAAGCTTGGCAAGCACCCTACCCACGAACGCTTCGCTTTTGCCGCTGTGATAGGGCCATGCGGTGTCAAAATAATTCACGCCCTGCTCATATGCCCTAAGCAGCAGCTTCTCCGCGCGCGGTTCGTCTATTTCGCCCGCCTCGTTGGTGGGGAAACGCATGCATCCGTAGCCGAGCAGCGATACGGAATTGCCCGCCAGTTCACGATAATCCATATTGTTACAGCCTCCTTCGTGTTTTTAGTGTTAGGGGGTATCAGTCTATGTAATGTATTTTGCCTTCCTCTATGCCCTTTATGCCAAGGCCGGGTTCATTGGGCAGCGAGATAAGCTTTTCGTTGAATACTGCGCCGCCGATGATGGGGTCTTCCTTGCAAAGCACGGGACCGTCTAGGTCTATCTTGGTTATTATGCTCTTTGCGCAGGCAAGATGCACCGCCGCAGTAACGCTTATCTTTGCTTCCAGCATACAGCCTATCATGCACTCAACGCCGTAAACTTCCGCAGCGGAAGCTATCTTGAGGGCGTTTGTTATGCCGGCGCACTTCATGAGCTTTATGTTCACCATGTCCGCCGCGCCCATCTGCATTATCTTCAGCGCATCAGCGGGGCTGAATACGCTCTCGTCCGCCAATACCGGCACATAGCTGCGCTCGGTAACGTACTTCATGCCGTCGAAGTCCAGCGCCTTTACCGGCTGCTCAACAAATTCTATGTCAAGGCCGCGGTCCTGCATGTTGTTCAGTATGCGCACGGCCTGCTTGGGCGTCCAGCCCTGGTTGGCGTCTATGCGGATGCAGATATCCTTGGGCACAACTTCGCGTATGGCGCTCAGGCGTGCAACGTCCAGCGAAGGATCGCTGCCGACCTTTACCTTAAGGCAGTCATAGCCGCGCTCCACGGCGTTTATAGCGTCGCGCTGCATTTCCTCAGGCTTGTTCACACTTATGGTGATATCGGTCACTATGCTGCTGCGTCCGCCGCCAAGCAGCTTGTACACGGGGATGTTGTGCAGCTGGCCGTAAAGATCCCACAGCGCCATGTCTGCTGCCGCGCGGGCGGAGGTGTTATGCACTATGCAGCCGTTGAGCGCCTTGGTAACGCTTTCAAAATCGTCCACATCGCGGCCGACAAGGGTCTTTCTAATGTGGTCCTTCATGGCGCCGATTATTGCGCCGGTGGTATCGCCGGTTATAACGCCGGTGGGTGGTGCTTCGCCGTAGCCGACGGCTCCGGTATCGGTGTGTATTTCTACCACCACATCCTCTACGCTGTTTACGGAGCGCAGAGCGGTCTTGAAGGGAACGCGCAGCGGCACGGATATCATGCCGAGACGGACTTCTGTGATTTTCATGAGAATCTCCTTTAACAAAGTGGATTGATTGGATTATAGCACGCTTTGATACCTTTTTTCAACGGCAGTATATATTATTTTGCTACGGCTGCGCATTTGTGCTATAATAATCCCGCTTATAAAGGAAAAACAGGAGGAAAAACTTATGAGTGCATATGAAAGCATAAATGCCCAGGCTAACGCCGCGATAGACGAACTGCTTGAGGCTGCGGATACGCTTAAAACGGGCGATATATTGGTTATAGGCTGCTCGACAAGCGAAGTGATGGGTAAGCTTATAGGCACGGGCTCCAGCGTGGAAGCCGCGAAGGCCATAATGGACGCTGTGCTGCCCAAAATAAAGGAACACGGGCTGTATCTTGCGGTGCAGTGCTGCGAGCATCTTAACCGCTGCCTGGTGGTGGAGCGCGAATGCATGGAAAAATATCACCTTCAGCAGGTTTGGGTAAAGCCGCAGCTGCATGCGGGCGGCGCATTCTCAATGGAAGCGGTGGCGCGCTTTGACGACCATGTTATGGTGGAGGATCTGCGCGGCAGGGCAAGCGCCGGCATGGACATAGGCGGCACGTTCATAGGCATGCATATGCATCCGGTGGTGGTGCCCGTTCACGCAAAAACGCGCCATATAGGCGAAGCAAACGTTACCATGGCGCGCACACGGCCCAAATACGTTGGCGGCCCGCGCGCGGCGTATGACGAAATGCCCCACAGATAAGCAGAATATATTATTTTTCTGCGGCTTAAACTGCTTGCACTTTTTGGATGGGTGCAATATAATAGACAAAGTTATACCAACGCTTCGGGTCTGTGGTTGAAAGTCGATGCCAGTCGCAGGCGAAACGATCCACATAAGCGGGCCAAAGCGCCCGTGAGCATGGTGCGGCTTAGATGTAAGTCCGTCCGCGCATAACGCGCGAGAGGGCCGGTAGTGGGAGGCAATTACGCTCAGTAGCGGAAGCCCCGGGCGGCGAGTGTGGGGGCAAAGACCAGGTCAGCCGAAGTTTGGTACAGCCAAATAAATAATATTTACAAGGGGAAACACACACATGTTCCAGGACAAGACATTGGTATGCAAGGATTGCGGCGCTGAATTCGTATTCACGGCCGGTGAGCAGGAATTCTATGCCGAAAAAGGCTTCCAGAACGAGCCCATCCGTTGCAAGGCGTGCAGGAACGCTCGTAAGTCCCAGCGCTCCGGCGAGCGTGAGATGTACGACGCCGTTTGCGCGGCGTGCGGCGCGCCCACCAAGATTCCTTTCGTTCCCAAGAACGACAGGCCCATCTATTGCTCCGCCTGCTTCCAGGCGCGCAAGGGAAGGTAAGCTGACAGCTTAAAACCCACAAGCCTCCGTTTTTTGGCGGACGCAGAACGTCCCCCCACCTTTGGGGCTAATCCCCTTTGTTCCGCGCAGCGGTATATCGGTGAATTAGAAAAGGCAAAAATGAAGAACTCCGAAGTGATTCGGGGTTCTTTTTTATTCTGGCAGGCGAAAAACAGATATTTTGCAAATTTCATCTTGACATTACACAAAAAATAAATATAATAAGATTAAGAACTGTTACTAATATTGAAAGAGGAGGAAAGCGCATGATCTACTCCCGGCAGAGGGAAATAATACTGAACACGCTCAGGACGAATCCTGTTCATCCCACGGCGGACGAGCTGCACGAGATGGTGAAGGGGCAGGACCCGAACATAAGCATTGCAACCGTGTATCGCAACCTTAATCAGCTTGCGGCTGCGGGCAAGGTGCTCAAAATTTCTAATCCGAACGGGGCGGACAGGTTCGATGGCAACATTGTGCATCATAACCACGCCGTATGCTCCTGCTGCGGCAGAATGTTCGATATAATGGTGCCGCTGCCGGATGTTTGCGCGGCAGCCAATGCGCAGCGCGACATATATGTGGACGGCGTGAGCATGCTGTTTTCCGGAACATGCGCACGGTGTGCCCAAACGCAGCGGAATGAATACCGCTGAAAAAAGACAGAATATAAAACGATGAAAAGAAATTGAAGGGAGAAAATTAAAAATGGAACTCAAGGGAAGCAAGACCGAAGCGAATCTGATGGCCGCATTTGCGGGCGAAAGCCAGGCCAGGAATAAGTATACCTACTATGCGTCCGCCGCCAAGAAGGAAGGCTATAACCAGATAGCAGCCATATTCGAAGAAACCGCCGGCAACGAAAAGGAACATGCAAAAATGTGGTTCAAGCTGCTGCACGACGGCAAGGTGCCTGATACGCTGACAAACCTGAAGGATGCTGCTGCAGGCGAAAACTATGAATGGACGGATATGTATGCCCAGTTTGCGGCCGTGGCCAAGGAAGAAGGCTTTGACCACATTGCGTATCTGTTCGAGGCGGTCGGCAAGATAGAGAAGGAACACGAAGAACGCTACAATAAGCTGATAGATAACATTGAAAACGGCAAGGTGTTCGAGCGGGATGGCATAGTTGTTTGGAAATGCAGCAACTGCGGCCATATACACATCGGCACCAAGGCACCGGAGGTTTGCCCCGTGTGCGCGCACCCCAAGGCTTACTTTGAAATAAAGGCCGACAATTATTGATAAAACTGAACGTATGATTTGCTTTGCGGCGGCAACTTATGTTGCTGCCGCATTTTGTTTCGCTGTAAAAAATAATGCATAATTATACCAAAATATAAAATAATTATGCTGTATACAAGGATACAAGAATACGGGAATCCGTGGAGCCGAAAATACTAAAATCCAGAGAAATAAGCTAAAATTATGCATTTGGCTAAAAACGCCGTCAGCTATCATGAATGAATAAAAATATAAAAAATTTGTAGACATTTTAACGGATATGCAGTACAATCATACATGGCGGAGTTGGTACTGTACGCTCTGCCCAAAATGATTGCAGAGGTTTGTATTGATGAACAGAATCGAAATCAACCGGAAATGGTGCAAGGGCTGCGGCATATGCGCGGCGTTCTGCCCCAAGAAGGTGCTTGGCCTTGACGAAGAAACGGAGAAGGCCACGGTGGTTAATCAGGATGAATGCATAGCCTGCTATATGTGTGAGCTGCGCTGCCCTGATTTGGCGATCAAAGTGATTAAGGAGGGCGACAAATGAGCAAGGCAATTCTGCTGCAGGGCAATGAAGCCTGCGTTATGGGCGCAATAAAGGCGGGCATGCGTCTTTTTGCGGGTTACCCCATAACCCCTTCCTCGGAAATAGCTGAGCAGTCCAGCATACTGCTCCCCAAAGTAGGCGGCAAGTTCCTCCAGATGGAGGACGAGATCGCATCCATAGCGGCCGTTTGCGGCGCAAGCCTGGCCGGCAAAAAGGCAATGACTGCCACCAGCGGCCCGGGCTTCTCCCTTAAGCAGGAGCTTATAGGCTACGCTGCCATGGCGGAGCTGCCCATAGTTGTTGCCATGATAATGCGCGCAGGTCCCTCCACCGGCCTTCCCACCTCCCCTGCACAGGGCGACGTGATGCAGGCCCGCTGGGGTACGCACGGCGACCATCCCATGATAACCCTTTGCCCCAGCTCCGTCAAGGAAATGTACGAGCTGACCATAAAGGCATTCAACTTTGCGGAAATGTACCGCACACCAGTGCTGCTGATGACGGATGAAGTCATTGCGCACATGCGTGAAGGCGTTGCGCTGGAAGACGATTACGAAGTTGTTGACCGCGTGCATCCCGCCGAAGCGCCCAGCAAGGACTATCTGCCCTACAAGGTTGAAGAAGGCAGCATGGTTCCCCCGATGGCAGCCTACGGCGAAGGCTATCACTTCCACGTGACCGGCCTTTCCCATGGCGAGACCGGCTTCCCCACCAACACCCCCGCTGTGCATGAAAAGCTGATGGCGCGCATAAACGGCAAGGTGAAGGAGAATGATCCCAACTTCGCCATAAACGAAAAGTATATGACCGACGATGCAGAGCATATATTCGTGGCGTACGGTTCCGTAGCCAGGACTTCCATGAACATAGTCAAGCGGCTGCGCAGCGAAGGCATCAAGGCGGGCCTTTTCACCGTGAAGATGCTTTGGCCGTTCCCCAAGACGGAATATCAGTCCCTGCTTAACGAGAACGTGAAGAACATAATCGTTCCCGAAATGAACCTTGGCCAGTATGTGGGCGAGGTTGAACGCTACACCGAAGGCAAGGCCAAGGTCAGCCTGATAGCTAAGGCTTCCGGCGAGCTGTTCAAGACCGAAGAACTTTACAACGACGTAATGGCGGTGATTTCAAAATGACGAACGTACAAGATTACCTCAGAGAGTCCCATATGCCCCATATCTGGTGCCCCGGCTGCGGCAACGGCATCGTGATGGGAAACATAATCCGCGCCATAGATGAGCTGGGCCTTGACCGCGACAAGACCGTTATAGTCTCCGGTATAGGCTGCTCCTCCCGCGCACCCGGATACATGGATTTCGATACCCTGCACACTGCGCACGGCCGCGCGCTTCCGTTTGCTACCGGCATAAAGATGGCTAACCCCGATCTTCATGTTATAGTAATCTCCGGCGACGGCGACGCCACCGCAATAGGCGGCAACCACTTTATCCATGCCTGCCGCAGGAATGTTGATATAACGCTTGTGGTAGTCAACAACTGCATCTACGGCATGACCAGCGGCCAGTTCTCGCCCATGACTCCTACCGGCAAGTTTGCCACCACCGCCGTTTACGGCAATATCGACCGCCCGTTCGATTTGGTGAATCTGGCCGGCGGTGCAGGCGCGACCTATGTTGCCCGCGGCAGCGTGTATCATGCGATGCAGACAAAGAATTATATAAAGCATGCAATAGAGCATAAGGGCTTCTCCGTTGTTGAGTGCCTGTCCACCTGCCCCACCTATTACGGCCGCAGGAACAAGATCGGCGATGCTGTATCCATGATGGAAAGGCTGCGCGACGACTGCACCATGCTTAAGCCCGGCGTAACGGAATACGACAAGCCGTTCGTCATAGGCGAATTTGTTAACAAGGAAGCCAAGGAATATACCGAGGCTTATGATGAAGTAATTATGAAGGCCGGAGGAAAGAAATAATGGGTAAGCGTATTGAATTCCGTTTTAGCGGTTCCGGCGGACAGGGCATAATCTCTGCCGGTATAATATTGGCCGCGGCCGCCGTGCACGACGGCAAATATGCCATACAGAGCCAGAGCTACGGCCCCGAAGCCCGCGGCGGCTCCTCCAAAGCAGAAGTGGTAATAAGCGAGGAGCCTATCGATTATCCCAAGGCGACCACACCGGATTACCTGCTGTGCCTCACGGACGACGCATTCAAGACCTATGGCCTTGCGGCGGACGATAAAACGGTCATATTCGTGGATTCTTCCATGCATACCGACGGCAGCGGCAAGAACGTTATAAAGGTTCCCATTCTGCATGCCGCGCATGAGATAAATCCCCAGGGCGCAAACGTTATAGCCGTATCCTTCCTGGTTGGCTATACCGGCCTTGTAAGGCGCGAGAGCGCGCTTGAATCGCTCAAGGAGCAGTTCCCCCGCTTTATAGAAAAGAACATGAAGTGCGCGGAAGCCGGCTTCAGGTTTGCAGACGAGCTGCTTAACAAGTAAAATTACCATATCCCACCTGTTGAAAAATCGACAGGTGGGATATGTATACCCAAACGAAGAAAAATAGTGTAGAATTATAGCATAGATATATTCTGCTTTAACGCATAGAAAGGACGGTACAGTATGGAACCACTCAGGATCGACCATGTAGGTATAGCGGTAAACAGCCTTGACGAAATGAGGCCGTTTTATGAGGCGCTCGGCCTTAAGAGCACCGGCATAGAGGAAGTTAAGGAGCAGCAGGTGCGCGTGGAGTTCTATCCCTGCGGAGACAGCGAGCTGGAGCTGCTTGAAAGCACCACCGAGGACGGCCCCATAGCTAAGTTCATAGAAAAGAAGGGCACCGGCATACAGCATATTGCTATCCGCGTTCCCGATATAAAGGCTGCCATAGCCGAAATGCAGGAAAAGGGCTTCCGCATGATAGATAACGCCCCCCGTTACGGAGCGGGCGGTGCAAGCATAGCCTTCATGCACCCCAAGGCGTCAGCGGGCGTGCTGCTGGAGCTTACCGAAAGAAAATAAAAAATTACAGGTACAACACAAATTAAGGAGAAAAACAGATGGGAAACAAGATAGATCTGCTTTACGAGAAGAAGGACAGGATCGCTGCCGGCGGCGGGGAAAAGCGCATAGCCAAGCAGCATGATTCCGGCAAGCTGACCGCCCGCGAAAGGCTGAACTACCTGCTGGATCAGGGCAGCTTTGTTGAGCTTGACGCATTCGTTGAAAGCCGCTACGATGCCAAGGCTCCCGGCGACGGCGTGGTTACCGGCTACGGCATGATAGACGGCAGGCTCGTGTATGTTTTCGCGCAGGATTTCACCGTTGTAGGCGGTTCGCTGGGCGAAATGCATGCAAAGAAGATATGCAAGGTGCTTGACCTTGCGCTGAAGATGGGCGCGCCCGTGATAGGCCTTAACGACAGCGGCGGAGCAAGAATACCCGAAGCCGTTGACGCGCTTTCCGGTTACGGCAACATATTCTTCCGCAATACCATTGCATCCGGCGTTGTGCCGCAGATATCTGCCATAATGGGCCCCTGCGCAGGCGGCGCGGTGTATTCCCCCGCGCTTACGGACTTTATATTCATGTCCGATAAGACCTCTTACATGTTCATAACTGGCCCGCAGGTGATAAAGACCGTTACCCGCGAGGAAGTTACCAGCGAAGCCCTTGGCGGCGCAATGGTGCATAACCAGAAGTCTGGCGTGGCGCACTTTGTATATCCCGACGAATATCAGACGCTTGAGGGCATAAGGCGCCTTGTAAGCTTCCTGCCTTCTTCTAACCGCGAGAGCGCCCCTGTAAGGTACTCAGGAGACGATGTGAACAGGGTATGCGAAAACCTGAACGAGATAATGCCCGAAAGCAGCAACAAGGCTTACGAAATGAAGACCGTTATAAAGAGCGTTGTTGATGACGGCGACTTCTTCGAGGTGCAGCCCTACTATGCGAAAAATATGATAACCGGCTTTGGCCGCGTTGGCGGGAAGAGCGTTGGCATACTGGCCAACGAACCCACTGTTATGGCCGGCAGTCTGGATATAAATGCTTCCGATAAGGCCGCAAGGTTCATCTCCTTCTGCGACAGCTTCAATATACCGCTCATCACCTTTGTTGATGTTCCCGGCTTCCTGCCCGGCGTGAACCAGGAATACGGCGGAATAATCCGCCACGGCGCGAAGATGCTCTATGCCTATTCCGAGGCTACCTGCCCCAAGATAACCGTTGTTACCCGCAAGGCCTACGGCGGAGCGTATCTTGCAATGTGTTCCAAGGACCTTGGCGCGGACATGGTGTTCGCATGGCCCACGGCGGAAATAGCCGTTATGGGTCCGGACGGCGCGGCCAACATAGTTTACCGCAAGGAAATAGAGGCCAGCGAGAACCCGCAGGAGACCCGCAAGCAGATGATAGAGGAATACCGCAAGAACTTTGCCAATCCTTATCAGGCGGCGTCCCGCGGCTTTGTGGACGACGTTATAGAGCCCGCGCTTACCCGCGTGCATATAGCCAGCGCCCTTGCCATGCTTGAAAGCAAAAAGGAAACCCGTCCCGAAAAGAAGCACGGCAATTTCCCCGTTTAAGCCAAGGAGGATATTTATACAATGGCAAACGAAGAAAACCAGTTCACTAGGCCGTCTCTTGACGAATTCCCCGTGCCTACCTATGACGAATGGAAGGCCGCGGCGATAGAATCGCTCAAGGGTGCGGATTTTGATAAAAAGCTGCTCACCAAAACATATGAGGGCATAACCCTTAAGCCCATATATACCGATGCGGACTATTCCGCCAACCCCGAACGCCCCGGCGAGGGCGACTATCTGCGCGGCACCGATCCCGCGGGCTACATGGATCACCCTTGGGCGATAGCGCAGGAGATAACCGCAGTTGAACCGGAGACGGCCAATAAGCAAATACTGCATGAGCTTGACCGCGGCGCTACCGCCGTTAACGTTAAGCTGTGCGGCGGCGTAAAGGTAGAAAACGAAGCGGACATGGCAAAGCTGTTTGAAGGCGTTGTGCTGCCCGCGGCCGGCCTGCACGTAACCGCAGGCGGCTCCGCCATAAGCAAGCTGAAGCTTGCCAAGGCCGCCGTTAAGGACTTTGATAAGGCGGAAGGCTGCTTCGGCGCGGACCCCATCGGCATGATAGCGCTGCGCGGCGGCATAGGCAAAACGCTTGAAAAGGCGTATGACGACATGGCGGAATCCGTAAAGTTCGCCAAGGAGAATGCACCCAAGCTGCGCACCGTTATAGCGGACGGCAACGTATACGCCAACGGCGGCGCTACTGCCGTGCAGGAAGCGGCTTATGTTATAGCCACCGCCAGCGATTATATCGCCGCCATGATGGAGCGCGGCATAAGCGCGGACGATGCGGCTAAGAGCATTCGCCTTTCCGTGTCCCTCGGTTCCAACTTCTTCATGGAAATAGCCAAGCTTAGGGCGATGCGCGTTGTGTACGCGCGCATGGCGCGCGCATACGGCGCGGGTGACGAAGCCGCCAAGGCGGACGTTTACGCCCGCACTTCCGCGTTCACCAAAACGGTGTTTGATCCCTATGTAAATATTCTGCGCACCACCACGGAAGCTTTCTCCGGCGTTGTTGGCGGAATAAACGCCATGAGCGTTTCCACGCTTGATGAAGCCATCGGCGAAAGCGATGAAACCAGCAAGAGGATAGCGCGCAACCTGCAGCTTATGCTGCGCGAGGAATTCGACCTGCTGCATCCTGTGGATCCCGCAGGCGGAAGCTGGTATGTTGAAACCCTTACCGGAGAGCTGATAAAGGCGATATCCGATAAATTTAAGGAAATAGAAGCTAACGGCGGCATGTATGCCATGCTTGAAAAGGGCGAAATACAGGCCGAAGTTAAAAAGGTGCTCAACGAGCGCTTTAAGAAGCTGGCTACCCGTGCGGACAGGGCCGTGGGCACCAATATGTATGCCAACATGACCGAAAAGCCGCTCGAAAGGGCTGCAAAGCCCGCTGGACAGCCCTGCTGCGGCGGCAGCATGGCCATGCACGTTGAACCCATTGAACAGCACCGCTGGACGGAGCAGTTTGAAGCGCTGCGCAAGGCTACCGACGATGCGGCGGAAAAGACCGGCAAGCGCCTGAGCGCGTTCCTTGTGAACATGGGGCCGATCCCCCAGCATAAGGCCAGGGCGGATTTCTCACGCGGGTTCCTTGAGGTGGGCGGCATAAACGTTATTGGCAACGATGGCTTTGAATGCCCCAACTGCGCCGTTAAGGCGGCGGTGGAAAGCGGCGCGGACGTGGCCGTTATCTGCTCCACCGATGATACTTATCCGGAGCTTGTTCCAGCCATTGCAAAGGGCATAAAGGAAAAGGCACCGAATATGCTGGTTATGCTTGCGGGCGCACCTGCGGCGGAGTTCAAGCCCAGCTATGACGAGGCGGGCGTGGATGAATACATTCACGTTAAAGCAAACTGCCTTGAGATACTTAAAAAGATACAGTCCGAGAGGGGGATAGGCTGATATGAGCACAAGACCCGATTTTTCGAAAGTAGATTTTACCGCTCCCTGCATTGAAAAGGAAACAAAGGAGCAGTGGGCCGCGCGCGTTAAGGCCGAAACCGGCATGAGCGTTGAAGAACTGGTCACCCATACCATGGAGCAGATAGACGTTCAGCCCAACTATACCCGTGCGGACATTAAGGACGCCGTGCATACGGGCTATACCGCCGGACTGCCGCCCTTCCTCCGCGGGCCGTACCCCACAATGTACGTCACCCGCCCGTGGACCGTTCGCCAGTATGCCGGTTTCTCCACCGCGGAAGAATCCAATGCATTTTATAGGCGCAACCTTGCCGCCGGTCAGAAGGGCCTTTCAATAGCGTTTGACCTTGCTACCCACCGCGGCTACGATTCCGATCATCCCAGAGTGGTTGGCGACGTTGGTAAGGCCGGCGTTGCCGTTGATTCCATACTGGATATGGAAATACTGTTCAAGGGCATTCCGCTTGACCAGATGTCCGTTTCAATGACCATGAACGGCGCGGTGCTGCCCATAATGGCGTTCTACATTTTGGCTGCCGAAGAGCAGGGCGTTGATAAGTCCAAGCTGGCCGGTACCATACAGAACGACATACTCAAGGAGTTCATGGTGAGGAATACTTACATCTATCCTCCAAAGACCTCCATGCGCATAATTGGCGATATTTTCGCTTATACCGCAAAATATATGCCCAAGTTCAACTCCATCTCCATCTCCGGCTACCATATTCAGGAAGCCGGTGCAACCGCGGATATAGAGCTTGGTTACACCCTTGCGGACGGCCTTGAATACATCCGCACCGGTATCGCCGCCGGACTGAATATAGATGCGTTCGCGCCCCGCCTGTCCTTCTTCTGGGGCATGGGCAAGAATTACTTTATGGAGGTTGCCAAAATGCGCGCGGGCCGCGTGCTGTGGGCCAAGATAATAAAGGAATTCGGGCCGAAGCTTGATAAGTCCATGGCGTTGAGGACGCATTGCCAGACCTCCGGCTGGAGCCTTACCGCGCAGGATCCGTTCAACAACGTTGGCCGTACCTGCATGGAAGCCATGGCTGCCGCGCTTGGCCATACGCAGAGCCTGCATACCAACGCCCTTGACGAAGCCATTGCCCTGCCCACGGACTTCTCCGCGCGCATAGCAAGAAATACTCAGCTTTATATTCAGGACGAGACTCGCGTTTGCAAGGTGGTTGATCCTTGGGGCGGTTCATACTATGTTGAAGCCCTGACCGATGAGCTGATAAAGCGTGCATGGGGCCATATACAGGAAGTTGAAAAGCTGGGCGGCATGGCCAAGGCAATAGAAACCGGCCTGCCCAAGATGAGAATAGAAGAAGCCGCCGCGCGCCGTCAGGCCCGCATAGACTCCGGCCGCGAGAATATAGTCGGCCTGAACTATATGCAGCTTGAGCACGAGGATGCAATAGACATTCTTGAAGTTGACAACACCGCCGTGCGCGAGGCGCAGATAGCAAGGCTGAATAAGCTGCGCGCCAATCGCGACAATGAAAAGGTTCAGCAGTGCCTTGACGCGATCACCAAGTCCGTTGAAACGGGCGAAGGCAATCTGCTTGAACTGGCCGTTGAGGCCGCCCGTGCGCGCGCAAGCCTAGGAGAGATATCTATGGCAGTAGAAAAGGTCTGCGGCCGCCATAAGGCCGTTATACGCTCCATTTCCGGCGTATATTCCAAGGAATCCTCCGATACCGCCGCGATAGAGCGCGTAAGGAAGATGACAGATGAATTTGAAAAGCGCGAAGGCCGCCGTCCCCGCATAATGGTAGCCAAGATGGGCCAGGATGGTCACGACCGCGGCGCCAAGGTAGTCGCCACCGCTTATGCGGACATGGGCTTTGACGTGGACGTAGGTCCCCTGTTCCAGACCCCTGCCGAGACCGCGCGCGACGCCGTGGATAACGACGTGCATATTGTTGGCATGAGTTCCCTTGCCGCCGGACACAAGACGCTGCTGCCGCAGCTGATGGAAGAGCTGAAGAAGCTTGGCCGCGAGGACATAATGGTAATAGCGGGCGGCGTTATCCCGCCGCAGGATTACGATTTCCTGTATAAGGCCGGCGCGGCTTGCATATTCGGGCCCGGTACCCGCATACCCGAGGCCGCGGAAGAAATGCTCAATAAGCTTAACGAGCGCCTTGGCTACACCAAATAAAAATGGCAGAGAACAAGGAAAACTATAAACCCGAATGGACTCCGGACGGTGCGGGGAGCGAATTTGCTTCAAGCGTTATGCCGGGGATAGAAGGCAGCGGAGTGCAGGAAACTGCGCCCCGCCCCTTTTCGCGTAAACAGATGAGCGTGGAGGAATATGTTCAGGGCGTGCTAAGCGGCAACCGCCGCATTCTGGCGCAGGCCATAACCATTGTGGAAAGCAATTCCGAAAAGCATTTCGCATTGGGGCAGGAAATAATCCGCCGCATTCTGCCCTATACCGGTAACAGTGTACGCGTTGGCATAACGGGCGTGCCCGGGGCCGGTAAAAGCACGTTTATAGAGTGCTTCGGCAATATGCTTTGCGATAAGGGGAGGAAGGTTGCTGTGCTTGCCGTGGACCCGACAAGCAGCATCTCACGCGGCAGCATACTGGGCGACAAAACGCGCATGGAACGCCTTTCAAGAAGGAACGAAGCGTTCATACGCCCGTCTCCTTCCGGCGGAACATTGGGCGGGGTAACGCGCAAAAGCCGCGAAACCATGCTCCTTTGCGAAGCGGCCGGATTCGATACCATTCTTGTTGAAACCGTGGGCGTAGGCCAGAACGAAACCTCAGTGCGCGCAATGGTGGACTTTTTCCTTGTTATAACCATTGCCGGCGCGGGGGACGACCTTCAGGGCATAAAGAAGGGCGTTATAGAAACGGCGGATGCTATTTTGGTCAATAAGGCCGACGGGGACAATAAAACCCGCGCGCAGGCTGCCAGGGCCGAATATGAGCAGGTGCTCAGATATCTGCGCCCCGCGACAGAAGGCTGGACCACCGGGGCATACACATGCTCCGCCATAACGGGCGAAGGCGTAGAGGGCATATGGAACGTTATACTCGGCTTTATCAAGCAGACGCGCCGCACGGGCGTGCTTGAATCCCGCCGCGGATCGCAGACCATGGAATGGGTAAAGAGCATGACGGATGATTATATCCGCACAATGATCTATTCAAATCCGCGCGTGCAGAAATGCATGGACGAACTGAGCGGGCAGGTAATGAGCGGGGAAATGCCGCCAACGCTTGCCGCCAAGGAATTGATAGATACCATCGAAGCAGCGCTCAAAGCCTGAAACGCATAATTAAACATAAAAAGAGGCAGTCACGCGGCTGTCTCTTTTCTGTATGAAGATTTAATTTTACATATCAAGCGCTTCGAATTTCTTCGCGGATATGAGATATGCCATATATGATGTAAGCCCGTATATCACCGCGCCTATGGCAAGTACGATGAATTTTACACTCATGTTTTCGGGATCGGGCGTATCGAGCACATCGCGGAAGAACGGAACGGCAAACGTACAGGCTTCCGCAATGCCAATGTACACAAACGTTACTATGCTTGCGCGGGCGAATACACGGCCGACCTTATCGGGCCGCGAAAAATAGCCGGTGAAGAAAACATAGTTAAAGACGGCGAGCATTATGAAGCTGAGCCCGAAAAAAGCAACGTTCGGGTCCATTCCGGCTTCATTTGCGCCAAGGCCCAGCGTGCGGCGGGTGAACATGAAGCCCACCGCCAATACGCACTGCGCAAGCTGCAATATAACGGCGAACACAATGCGCGCGCGCACGGCGTCCCGCTTCCTTATTGGCAGGGAGAGGGAATACGCAAAGTCGTGATTTTCGCGCCCGCTGAGGCAGATGAAGAATATGCCAAGCGTGTTATAGAAAAACAGCACGTACATGGGATAATTGGGAATAAGCATCATTGAGCTCAGCAGCAGAAAAAGCACCGCCGCCGGATGCAGGGCAAGCTTAAATTCCTTATACAACAGCTTTGACAGCATGGCTTTCACTCCTTTTCAAGATGTATCATGGCCGTTTCAAGATCGGCCGGGGCAAGGCGCACAAACGCGGGCAGCTTTGCCGCGTCCTGCTTATTCACTATGGCGGTATAGCCGCGCTTGGCGGGCTTGGCGCCTATGAGCAGCGCGCTTATATCGGCAGGGACGGCATCGGCATCTATTTCCGCGGCCATATATTGCCCAAGGAACTGCTCAAGCGGCATGCTTGCGGCGATCTCCCCGCGGCGTATATATGTTATTGAATCCGCGCAGCGGTCAAGGTCGCTTGTTATATGCGTGGAGAAAAGTATGCTTACGCCTTCGCGCTGAAGCGAAAGAAAAACATCCAGCAGATCGTCGCGCGATACGGGATCGAGCCCGCTTGTTGGTTTATCCAGTATAAGCAGCTTCGCCCTGTGGCTCAGCGCAAGCGTGAGCGCATATTTCACCTTCATGCCGGCGGAAAGCTGATCCGGAGTTTTGCTTTCGTCCAGCTCAAACCGCGCCATATAGCGGCGGTACGCTTGCTCGTCCCAATCATCGTAAAAGCGGCGCGTAACGTTGGTTATAGTCTTGATTTTCTTTTTTACATAGTAATCTACGCCGCCGGAAACGAAGCCTATTTGTCTTTTTATCTCCGGTTCGTTCTTTTCAAGTTCCATGCCGAAAAAGCGTATCTCTCCGCGGCTTGGATGCACCCAATTGAGTATTGATTTGAGCGTGGTGGTTTTTCCTGCGCCGTTGCGGCCGATAAAGCCCATTATAGTGCCCTGTTCAACCGAAAAGGAAATATCCTTTAGGCTGAAGGGAGGGTATTCCTTGCATAATCCTTTTACGCTAAGCGCCTCCATTCAGGCAGCCTCCTTTTTGAGTAACATAGTTTGCGCAACAAGTGTTGCTTACATTATACACATATTGACAGCAGCTTGTCAAGGCTATGCGATTTGACATGGATTTTACATAACATTTCTTTTTGATTTTACACGGAATGGGTATTATTTAAGCATAAACAAAAATGATTTGAAGGAATCGAAAGGAGATAAGAATTATGAAGAAGATTATGATGATCGTACTTGCCGCGATAACTGCGGCGGCTATGCTTGCGGGCTGCGCATCCGATAACGGCAGCGCGGGCGGCAGCGTTTCAACGGACGGCTCAACGTCCATGGAAAAGGTGATAGGCGCGCTTGGCGAATCGTTCATGGCGAACAACCAGGGCACAACGTTCACTTACAATCCCACCGGCTCAGGCTCCGGCATAAAGGCCGTGCTTGAAGACCGCTGCGACATCGGCCTTTCCAGCAGAAGCCTGAAGGACGACGAGAAGGCCGAGGGGCTTAAGGAAACCGTACTTGCATATGATGGCATCGCCATAATAGTGCATCCGGATAACCCCATAAACAATCTTGACCTTGAAACCATCGCAAAGCTTTACACCGGCGAAATCACCAACTGGAAGGACGTTGGCGGTAATGATGCCGAAGTGGTGCTCATAGGCCGCGAGGCGGGCAGCGGCACAAGGGACGGCTTTGAATCCATCACCGGCACTGCCGACAAGTGCCAATACCGCCAGGAGCTTACCTCCACCGGCGACGTTATAACCACCGTATCTCAGAACCCCAACGCCATCGGCTATGCTTCCCTTGCCTCTCTGAAGGACAGCGTTAAGGCCCTGACCGTTGGCGGAGTGGCCCCCAGCGAGGAAACCGTTAAGGATGGCAGCTACGTTGTACAGCGCCCGTTCGTGCTGGTAACTAAGGACGGTGCGGCCCTCAGCGAAACCGCGCAGAAGTTCTTCGACTACGCCACCAGCGCCGATGCGGCGGGCATAATCGCCAAGGCCGGTGCGGTTGCCGCGAACTGAGCGTGAACAATACAAACCTTAATGATCGGGCGGCCGAAGGGCCGCCCAACAGCCAAGCTAATAAGAAAGGAGCAGGCATGAAGCAGAATAAGAAGCATACAGCAAAGCCGATAGAAACCATTGTGCACGGAATATTCCTTGTGGCGGGACTTATAACCGTGGGCTGCGTGCTGCTTATAACCATCTATCTTATAATATCCGGCCTGCCCGCAATAAGAGAAATAGGCCTTATACCGTTCCTGTTCGGCAAGGTGTGGGCGTCCACGGCAAAGACTACCGAGCCTTCTTTTGGCATACTGCCATTTATACTGACCAGCGTATACGGCACATGCGGCGCAATAGTGCTGGGCGTGCCGGTAGGCTTTATGGCAAGCGTGTATATTGCCAAGCTTGCGCCGAAGAAGCTGAAAGCCGTAATGCAGTCGGCAGTGAGCCTGCTTGCGGGCATACCAAGCGTTGTATACGGCCTTGTGGGCATGCTGGTGCTTGTGCCGTGGATAAGGAAGCTGTTTAACGTGCCGGACGGCGCAAGCCTGCTGGCGGCGATAATAGTGCTGGCCATAATGATATTGCCTTCAATAATAAAGGTGTCTGTAACTGCACTTGAGGCCGTGCCGAAGGAATACGAGGATGCATCGCTTGCCCTTGGCGCGACGGAAGTGGAAACATATTTCAAGGTATCCGTCCCCGCGGCGCGCAGCGGCATTGCCGCGGCGGTGGTGCTGGGCGTTGGCCGCGCGATAGGCGAGGCGATGGCGGTTATGATGGTTTCCGGCAACGCGGCGAACATGCCCGGGCTTTTTGAAAGTGTAAGATTTCTTACCACGGCCGTTGCAAGCGAAATGTCCTATTCCGGCGGACTTCAGCGGCAGGCGCTGTTCTCCATAGCGTTGGTGCTGTTCGTGTTCATAATGCTTATAAACGCGGCGCTCAATTTCTTCCTGAAACGGGACAAGGAGGCGTAAATATATGAATAAAAAGCTTTCGTTTGGCCGCAGGGCATATATATACGGCATGAAGGCGCTGATGTATGCGTCCACAGCCGCGATAGGCGCGCTGGTACTGTTTTTGATAGGGTATGTGCTTTACCGGGGCATACCGAACATAACATGGAAGTTTTTGACCACGGCGCCAAGCATACTGAACGACACGATAGGCATTTGGCCCGATATACTGAACAGCATTTACGTTGTGATAGCAACCATAATAATCGTGCTTCCGCTTGGCGTATGCGCGGCAGTATATCTTAGCGAATATGCATCGAACAAAAAGCTTGTACGCGTTATAGAATACGCTGCGGAAACGCTTTCCGGCATACCGAGCATTATATACGGCCTTGTGGGCATGCTGTTCTTCTGCGAATTTTTGAAGATGCAAACCTCGCTTATGGCGGGCGCGCTCACGCTTGTTATAATGAACCTGCCTACGGTAATGCGCACAACGCAGGAAAGCCTAAAAACCGTGCCGCAGAGCTACCGTGAAGGCGCGTTCGGCCTTGGCGCGGGCAAATGGAGGGTTATACGCACTGTGGTGCTGCCGGGCTGCGTAGACGGCGTTATAACCGGCTGTATACTGTCTGTCGGCCGAATACTCGGCGAATCGGCGGCGCTGCTTTTCACGGCCGGCATAGCGCACGCGGTGAACGGCTTCTTCATGGGGCTTAAAAGCTCCGGCGCGACGCTTACCGTTGCGCTGTATATTTATGCCAAGGAACGCGGCGAATTCGGCGTTGCGTTTGCGATAGCGGCAATACTTATGCTGCTGACGCTTATAATAAATCTGAGCGCGGAAGCGGTTGCAAGAAGCTTTAAGAACAAAAGGCGGATATAGATACTAAGCGCATGGAAGGGAGAGAGAATATGGAAGCCAATGAAAAGAGCATTTTGAGCGTGAAAGAGCTTTGCCTATGGTATGGCAACCATCAGGCGCTGAAAAATATAAACATAGATATACCTAAAAACAGCATAACGGCGCTGATAGGCCCGTCCGGCTGCGGCAAGTCCACGTTCCTTAAAACACTTGATCGCATGAACGATCTGATACCGGACGTTAAGATAACGGGCAGCGTTGAATACAAAGGGGAGGATATATTCGCGCCGGGCGTGGACGTGAGCGAGCTGAGACGGCAGATAGGCATGGTGTTCCAGAAGCCGAATCCGTTCCCCATGAGCATATATGACAACATTGCCTATGGCCCGCGTACCCACGGTATAAGGAACAGGGCCAAGCTGGACGACATTGTTGAAAAGTCCCTGCGCGGCGCGGCAATATGGGACGAGGTAAAGGACAGGTTGAGAAAGAATGCGCTTGGCCTTTCCGGCGGGCAGCAGCAGCGCCTTTGCATAGCGCGTGCGCTGGCGGTGGAGCCGGATGTGCTGCTGATGGACGAGCCCACGAGCGCGCTGGACCCCATATCAACATCAAAAATAGAAGAACTGGCCATGCAGCTGAAGGAGCAATACACAATAGTCATTGTTACACACAACATGCAGCAGGCGGTAAGGATATCGGACAACACGGCGTTTTTCCTGCTGGGCGAGCTTGTTGAATACGGCAAGACGGAGGAGATGTTCTCCCAGCCCACGGATAAGCGCACAGAGGATTACATTACAGGGAGGTTCGGATAATGAGAAGCCGGTTTGACAATCAGCTTGCGGAGCTGAACAGGGAACTGATAGAGATGGGCGCAATGTGCGAGGAATCCATAGGCATGGCGCTGAAGGCGCTTATGGAAGGCGACAAGGCGCTTGCGAAAAAGGTTGCCGGGCTTGACGTGGCGATAGACCAGAAGGAGCGCAGCATAGAATCCATGTGCCTGAAGCTTTTGCTTCAGCAGCAGCCCGTTGCGCGCGATTTAAGGCAGATATCCGCCGCGCTGAAGATGATAACCGATATGGAGCGCATAGGCGACCAGGCGGAGGATATTGCGGAGATAATAACCTATCTCAGCGACAGGAGCGCCGCCAACGAGCAGCTTATGCGCGAAATGGCGAACGCGGCAATAAAAATGGTCACGGATAGTGTGGACGCATATGTAAAACATGATACAATAATGGCGGAGAAGGTCATTGCCGCGGACGATGTTGTTGACGCATATTTCGACAGGGTGAAGCATCAGCTCATCGAAAGAATAGCGGCCGACCCGACGGACGGCGAATATGCGCTGGATTTATTGATGATAGCCAAGTATTTTGAGCGCATTGCCGACCATGCGGTGAACATTGCCGAATGGGTAATATTCTCCGTAACGGGAGTGCATAAGGAGGACTAAACAGCATGATATGGTGCGTGGAGGACGACGCAAGCATTCGGGACATAGAGGTATATGCGCTGAGCTCAGCGGGCTTTGCGGCAAGGGGCTTTGAGGACGGCAGCAGCTTTTATGCCGCCATAACGGGCGAAAAGGATAAGCCGCAGCTTATAGTGCTGGACGTTATGCTGCCTGGCATTGACGGAATAGAGCTGCTAAAGCGCATACGGGTCAACGCCGCGCTGAAGCAGATACCCATAGTCATGGCCACGGCCAAGGGCAGCGAATACGACAAGATACAAGGGCTTGACCTTGGCGCGGATTATTATCTGACCAAGCCCTTCGGCGTGATGGAGCTTATATCCTGCGTGAAGGCCGTGCTCAGGCGATGCGGCGCGGAGGATGAAAAAAGCACGCTCAACGCCTGCGGCATAAGCATGAACACACTTGAGCATACCGTGAGCGCAGACGGGGAGCGAATAACGCTGACATACAAGGAATATGAGCTGCTGAAGCTGTTCCTTTCCCATATGGGCACGGCGTTCACAAGGGAGCAGCTTATGGAACGGGTTTGGGGAACGGACTACATGGGCGAAACGCGCACCATAGATATGCATATACGCACGCTGCGCCAAAAGCTTGGCAAATGCGGCGAAAGCATCAAAACCGTAAGAAACGTTGGCTACCGGATGGAGGAAGGGCAATGACGAAAAGAATATTCAGGGCTATAATGCTTGTTGCGGGCATAATACTGCTTGCAAGCCTGCTGATAATAATGGACTGCTTATACGAATACTTTGCAAGCCTGCAGGAAAGCGAGCTGAAGGATCAGCTGAGCCTTGCGGCGGCGGGCGTTGAGCAGGGCGGGGAGGATTACCTTGCCCGCGTGAAGAGCGAAAGATACAGGCTGACATGGATAGCGCCCGACGGCACGGTGAAATACGACAGCGGCAGCGACAAAAGCACGCTGGACAACCACGCCGCGCGCGAGGAGGTGCGGCAGGCCATGGCGGACGGTGAGGGCCAAAGCACGCGCTATTCGGCAACGCTTATGCAAAAGACTATGTATTACGCAAAGCGGATTGACGACGGCAGCGTAATAAGAATATCCGTAAGCCGGGCTACCATTGCAACGCTGGCACTGGGTATGCTGAGGCCCGTTGTTATAATAGTGCTGGCGGCGCTTGTACTGGCGATAGTTATGGCGAACAGGCTGGCGCAAAGGATAGTCGCGCCGCTGAACGCGCTGGACCTTGACCATCCGCTGGACAACGACGCATACGAGGAGATAGCTCCGCTGCTGAGCCGCATAAACCGCCAGCATACGCAGATAGACGCGCAGATGCGCGCGCTGGACAAGAAGAAGGACGAGTTCAACGCCATAACCCGCAGCATGAACGAAGGGCTTGTGCTGCTGGATGAAAAGGGGAGCATAATAAGCATGAACCCTGCGGCAAGGCAGCTATTCAACGCGGAAGAAAACTGCGCGGGCCACGATTTTATTACGGTGGACAGGAACCCCAAGCTGAGCGAGGCCATACACGCCGCATACGATGGCGGCCGCGGCGAGACGAGCATGAGCCGCGGCGGCAAGGTATATCAGCTTGACGTGAGCCGCATAGAATCCGACGGAAAGACAATAGGCGCGGTAATACTCAGCTTTGACATAACCGAAAAGCAGAATGCGGACGCAATGCGCCGCGAGTTCACGGCAAACGTTTCGCACGAGCTGAAAACGCCGCTACAGGGCATTATAGGCAGCGCGGAGCTGATAGAAAACGGCATGGTGAAGGCGGAGGACATGCCCCGCTTTGTGGGCCACATTCGGCAGGAGGCGCAGCGGCTGGTTACGCTGATAGGCGACATAATAAGGCTTTCGCGGCTGGACGAAGGCTGCGATATGCCTACGGAGCGCGTTGACATGAAGGCGGTTGCGGCGGAGGCTGCAAACGATCTGCGCACGGAGGCGGACGAAAGGCACATAGGCGTTGAGGTGCGGGGTGAAAGCGTCTGCATAACCGGCGTAAGACGGCTATTATATGAAATTATTTACAACCTGTGCGACAATGCCGTTAAATACAACCGCGCGGGCGGCAGCGTAAGCATAACCGTGGGCGAAAAGGACGGCCTTGCAACCGTTACCGTTGCGGATACGGGCATCGGCATACCCGAAGAGCATCAGGCCCGCGTGTTTGAACGGTTCTACCGCGCGGATAAGTCCCACTCCAAGGAGAGCGGCGGCACGGGGCTTGGCCTATCCATAGTCAAGCACGCGGTAATGTATCACCACGGCAGCATAAGGCTTGAATCCGTCCCGAACGTGGGCACGACAGTAACCGTTTCGCTGCCCGCGTAAAGCGGGTTTTTATATGCAAAGAGTCTCCCGTGCGCGGGCGACTCTTTTTTAACAAAAAATTCACCGTTTTTCGTTTCCTCTCTTGCTTTTTCTTTCGTTAAGGGATACAATATATTCCGTGTAATACTAAAATTATGCGGTATGGACCGACATTTTTTAGGAGGAAGGAAACATATGAGAAATCAAGTGTTCAAGAAGCTGTTTTCCGTGCTGCTTGCGCTGATAATGGTGGCAGGTCTGCTGCCCGCGTCAGTGCTGGCGGAGGGGGAAGGCAATGCGGATTCTACGCCCGCGCCTACGGAAGCAGTGCAACCGACGGAATCGGCTGAACCCACCACGCCGACCGAGACGGAGACTCCCGAAGTCACCGAAATTCCCGAGCCTACGCCCGAGAACCCCGCGGCCACGGTAGAGCCCACGCAGGGCGAGCCCACTGCCGAGCCCACGGATGAGGGGATTATGCCGGCGAACGTGATGCCCGTGCAGGCGAATGTTGAACTTCAATATCGTATAGTACATTTGGACTGCGGTCGCAAGTATTTCAGCAAAGACTGGATTATCGCGCTGATGTATGAAGCGAAGGCAGCCGGATATAATCAGGTTCAGCTTGCGTTCGGAAATAAAGGTCTGCGCTTCCTACTTAATGATATGTCTGTGACTGTTGATGGCACGGCATATGACGCTAAAAGTGCAATTCAGGAAGGCAACAAGGCATATTACAATGCGGGCGAAAAGAATGAGCTGACCGAAGCCGAAATGGACGAGATTTTCGCGGCTGCTGATAAAATCGGCATTGAAATCGTTCCTCTTTTCAATACGCCTTTCCATATGGAAGCCGTTATTACGGCAATGGGCCGGCTTGGTATTACAAAAGCATATTACGGCAGCAATGCAGCTTGCTTGAACCTTAGCAACGATTATGCTACTGCATTCGTAAAGGCGCTTATGCAGAAGTATATTACCTATTTCCGAGGTAAAGGCTGCAAATACTTCAACTTCGGCGCAGATGAATATGTCGGCGGATGGAATGATACTTTCTACAACTATGCCAACGATGTTGCAAAGATGATTTCCGAAGCTGGTATGACTGCACGGGCATTTAACGATAGTTTTAGATATAATAGTAACACTTATATATCTAATGAATATCTGAAAGATGTTTGTTACTGGTATACTGGGTACAGTGGAAACCTGTATTCCGGCGCAAAGACCATAGCAGATAGCGGCTACAATCTAATTAACACTAATAAAGATTATTACTATGTGTTGGATTCCAGCAAGAGTAGCGAGTATAAACTCTCTTCCGGAAACTATAATAACGGAAATAACTCCTGGGAAAACTACGCTGGAGGATTTAGCAATACCACATATAATAATTGGAATACCGCAGTAGGCAATGGTAATTATACAGCTACACCTGCGGGTTCTATGTTCTGTATTTGGTGTGATGAGCCTGGGCAGGAACTGAAACCGAAGTTGCGCAGCAGATTCGCATGATACTGCGCGTTATTGGCGCGCGCATGAAGAATAGCGACATCTATTCCGCTTCTGATGTGCTTGTTGAGGGCGGGTTTAAGGCTGATGGAACAATAAATGTTCCCACCAACAACAAAACCGTAGTCAACGATAACGACACCGTTCGCGTAACCGGCCCCAACCTTGCGAAGTTGACTGCGCCCGAGCATACGGGTGTAATAGCCGGTATTAAGGCTGTTGACGGCAGAATAAAGGCCTATGATGTGACCCCTTCGACCGCGGATTCTAATTATACCGAAAAGGCCGAGGTTTGCATAAAGATACCCGCAGAATGGGATATCAGCAAGGTTATCGCGTTCATCGTGGAAAGCGATGGCGCTGTTAAGGATATCAACGGCACGGCGACCGATGATGGCTGGTATGTGTTTACCGCGCCGCACTTCTCCGTAATGGGCATATATGAGAAGGCCGCAACAACAGAGGTTGGCGGAACGATAGAAATCACGAAGGGGAGCACCGGAGTTATAACTGTCCCGGGCGATGTGACCAATAGTGTTGGCGAGATTGCGGATAAAACTGTTGCAGAGAAGGTAGAAGTTAAACCAGTTCAGCAGACCGGGGAAACGATAAGCTATAGTGCAACGGCGTCCACTGATGCTGGAGTTAATGGTAATTATGTTGTTTCAAATCTAATTGACGGGGAATTGAACACAAAATATTACTCTGGCGGCTCACAAAAGGTTGGACAGCATGTGCAGATAGATATTGGCGCAGCTATTCAGTTTGATACGGTGCTTGTATCTACTCCGAGTGATATGAGTAATCAGCCGAACGACTATTGTACTAATGCGAACGTAATGGTGTCAGTCGATGGCGAAAATTGGACAACGCTCGGACAGTATACTGGTAGCAGCAACAACAAAACGCAGACGTATACCAATACGCTTGAAAAAGTACGGTATATTCGTGTTCAGATTACCACAGCTAAGAATAACTGGTGGCAGCTTGCCGAAATACAGTGGGGCAGCTATAAGGACGGCACGTTTAACCGCATGGCAGCAAGCGGCAGCGTGACAACCGAAGGTAAGACCGAAACACAAGTAACCATTAAGGGCCTTAAGGAAGGCACAACTACGGTGACAATTGACGGAGTGGTGTATACCATAGAGGTTAAGGCCGCTGAGCTTGAGAATGTGGTACTGCCCATCAACCTGTGGATAACTAACACGGGCGTTGTGCCGGACGGATGGGGAAATGGTAACCCTGAGGAGTTTACGTATAGCGATACTGCGGGCAACAGGCGCAGTATATATACTCTTAAAGCATCGTACTCCAAGGTGAACAGCCCTAACGGAATAAGCTTGAGCAGCATATTACCTAAAGTAACCGGTACAGCAAAAAGCTGGGACGGCAATACATACAATGTAACTTACTGGAAGAGCGCATACCATACGGCAGAAAACAGGCAGTCTACCGATGGCTGGACGAATTATTCCCACAAAGGAACCAAATTTGAATATATCAGGTTCTATGAGGGCAGTTGGGCTTATTCCGTAGATGGCATTACATGGGTAAATATTGAAAATGTCGGCGCAGGAGCAACCGACACAGATAAGAATCAAGTATGTATATGGTATCGCCAGGTGACCACGGTTACAAGCGAGGTTACTACGGAAATAGTTGACTGGGGCCCGATAAAATATGGTGCGAATCAATGTCTGCTTGATTTCGCGGTAAAATACGACGGTACTTCAAATAGAATACCGAATAGTTTCCCCGTAACGGATAAGACAATTGGGTTCGACATTGCGCCTACTGGCAATGAAACTTACTACGGTACTGATAACGGGGTTTCTTATCGTACTGTTTACGGTATTGCCGGTGTAGAAACCGCGGCATATGAGGTTTACATGATAACCCTCACTCCGAGCGCGAATGAACCTTCATCGTCAATCAGCGATTATAATAAATATGAATATAAAGGCACGGAAAAAATAGCGTGGGCCAAGACTGAGGCCGATGCCAACAGCACCGAGCTGTACAAAATGCCCAATGTGGAATACGGTGGCGAGCCGTTCCTCAAATCCGTTAAGATATATCAGAAGCAAGGCTTGCTGGTAACGTATTATCTGCGCGCCAAGCAAACCCTTGATAGCTTGACGGTGCATTACGCAATACAAGGCAGCGAAACGGCGTTCTATGAATACAACATAGCCGTTAACCGAGGCACAACCTTTAATTCCGAAATAGCTCTTGATCCCAACCAGGATCCTAATGTTGGCGGGCCGCTGCTTTACGGAAAGGTGACAAACAGCAACAACGAAACGATAACCGTATCCTCGGAACTTGCCACGCTGCAGGGTCTTGAACCGCAGTATCGCTATTCCAAGTACGAAATTGTTGACTTTAGAAAAGATGATAAGAATGTATGGATATACTATACGTTCACACGCGAGCACACGTATGTTATCGATTTCGGCCTGCCGCTGAAGATTAAGTTTAGCGACTTTGGCGTAACGGATGATGCAGCCATAGATACAGTGTCTCTTTGGAAAGAACAGATAGTACACGAAAACAAAGGACTGTATGGCACGGCCAAGGTTATTACGGGAAGCACGGAGGGTAAGTACGTCCTGTACACACTGGATAAGCCGCTTGACAAGAACATAACCATACCGCTGTATGTAAAGTTTAGTCAAAAAGGGGATAATGACAAACCGCAGCTGTTCACCGCTAACATCATCCCCGCCACGAGCGTCTACTACGAGGACAGCTTTGCGAAGTTTACCAACGGCAGCTATAACGGCGGCGCGATAGCATGGGAGGATGCTGGCACTAAGCCGCAGGAGACCCCCACGCAAGCCCTCGAAGCGCTTGGCAATAAGACGAACGTCTACGGCTACGACCCTGCGTATCAGAATAGCACCATGTTCTCCATGGGCAGCGCGCAGAAGGTGACCGTGACCAGCACCATGGCAACGACTGGCGTAGTCTGGCCGACGGCGCAGTTTACCTTCAAGGGCACCGGGTTTGATATCATCAGCTTGACGGATAATACGTCGGGTGCGATATTTGTGGATGTGGTCAATGCTAAGACTGGCGTAAAGGCAAAGAGTCTGTTCGTAAATAACTATTACGGTTATAAATATAACGAGGCAACCCAGACGTGGGAGACCGTGCAAACAGGAAACAATGCATTGTACCAGATACCGGTAATAGCGGTACGCGATCTTGGATACGATGAGTACAATGTCGTTATAAGTGTTGCGTACAATACGTTCTTTGACAAGACTACAAAGCAAGAGTACAGCTTCTGGCTTGACGCCGTGCGCGTGTACGACCCGATGGGCGAGAGCGTGAATACGGGAGAAACTTATAAACCGGACGGTGAAGCCTATCCGCAGTACATCAAGCTGCGCAGTGAGTTGAAGAAGCTTAACGGCGATGGAACTGCATCTTCTGGTGCACTGTTCATCGATGGTAAGGAGAACGCTAATATAAGCGAATATGCCAACTATGGCCCGAACAACGAGGTGTATCTTGCCAAAGGTCAGGCGATAACGTTTAAGCTTGTGGGCGAAAATTTGAGCAAGATTGCTACCGTGCAGATTGGCGCGAAGTCGCCTAACAGCAGTGCAGAAAAGACTGCAACGATGAAGGTTGGGGCTGATGTCAAGCAAGAGATATTAGGAACCGCGACAGAAATGTATTATGATATTTCGGCGGTAAAGGACGGAAGGATTGTAACCATAACCAATACCGGAGAGGCAATACTCTCGCTGACCAACCTGAAGATAACCTACACAGAGGGAAATCAGACAGTTTCGTTGGGTGAGGTGAGTGCAGAGCAGCAGACCCAAGCCGTGCAGATGGTTCGTGCGCTGTTTGCGCCCGCGCCGGTAGAGCCGGAGCCCGAGCCGGAGCCTGAAAAGACATTTGAGCCGGAGCGGTTCGAGGCAAGCTGGAGCAGGAATGTTATGCAGGGCAGGAAGGCCACGCTTACCGTTAAGACCTCCGAGGACGTGGAAGCCATTACCGTGGACGGCCAGACCATAAGGAGCTACCGCACCCGTACCGAGCGCGTGGGCTTCGGCCGCCGCGCGAAGCGCATAACGTACAGGGAGTTCACTTACAGCATGGTGGCTCAGGAATCCGCTGACTTCAGCGTGACCGCCATCAATGCGGAAGGCACCGAGAGCGAAGCCATAACCGCGCGGCTTACCGTTAAAACCCGTCCCAACAGCTTGCGCGATATGTGGGATTGGTTCAAGGGTTGGTTTTAATGAAAGGGGTGAAAAACATGAAAAAACAATATGTTAAGCCCGAATTATACTTCGAGAACTTTGAGTTGAGTACGAGCATAGCGGCATGTACCTATCCCACGCATACACCTTCGGGTGGAACATGTAGCGTTGATGCTGGTAATGGACTTAAAGCATTTACTTCGGATATGGGGGAATGTAATTATCATCCACAAGATGGTGAATCAGGTTGCTATCATCAGCCAACAGAAGCAACTAAGCTCTTCAATTCCTAATCAACCAGACACGAGTACAAGTGCCCTGCCCGCATAGGGCGGGGCGCTTTTTGACGGAAAGGAGTATGCCATGAAAAAAACTGCAATTATACTGCTTGCGCTTGCGCTGGCGGCGCTTATGCTTGCGGGCTGCACGGGCGGCGGGGACGACCTGAGCGACGCGGTGGAGATACCGCCCGAAACCACGCCCGCGGCAGACGGCAGCGGCGGCGATATGCAAAACGATAACGCTGCGCAAAACGGCGGCAGCAGCGGCAATACCGCCGAATACGGGCTGGAAATAAAGGGCATAAGCAAATACGCGGGGCTGTTTGTTGAGGACGGCACGGACGAAACCGTGTCCGACGTATGCGCCGTAACGGTGCGCAACAATGCGGAAAAAACGGTGCAGTATGCGCATTTGACCGTTACCATAGGCGAAACGGCATATGAGTTTGACGTAACCACCCTGCCGCCCGATGCGGAGGTTCAGCTCCTTGAGCTTACCCGCCGGCCCATGCCCGAAAGCACGGATGGCTACACGGCCTTGGTAACTATGTATGCCGCGTTCGATGCCGAACCGGGCATGAATGCTGACGCGCTGGAGATAACCACGCAGGATACGGCAATCACCGTAAAGAACATTTCCGGTAAGGACATGGGGCAGGTTTATGTATACTATAAGGTGGCGTATGGTGAGCTGTACCTTGGCGGCATAACTTACCGCGTGGGCGTGAACGGCCTTGCCGCAGGGCAAAGCTCAACCTGCTACGCCGGACACTACTCAACCGAATACAGCAAGCTGATGTTCGCCACATATGAACACTGAACGCTTCACCTTCGGCGGGGTAACGCTTGAAGTGCGCGGGCAGGACGCATGGACGGTATCCAAGGCCAGCGCCCGCTTCCATGCGGAGGACGGCGCGGAAACGAACCATGTCATATCTGTGGAATACAGCCCAACCCCGCCGCCCGTGCCCGACCTTGCCGTGAAAAACGGCCTGGTGAGCCGCTGGCGCGAAGGGGAGGCGCTGCATACGCTCAGGGTATACGGTGCGGCGCAGTTTTCGTATGCCGTGCGCACGCAGGGGCAAACGCGCCTTATTTTCGGCGAAGGCTACCGTAGCACCATGTATTCCCAGGCAATACTTGAATCCGCCGATATGTTCGATATTCTGGCGGGCTATGGCCAGCTTGTGCTGCATTCGTCCTATGTGCTGACGCAAAGCGGGGCAGCGGTGCTTTTCAGCGGCCCCAGCGGCATAGGCAAAAGCACGCAGGCCGCGCTGTGGCAGCAGTATGCCGGTGCGGATGTTATAAACGGGGACAGGACGCTCATCCGCACGGGCGATATTACCGCGCACGGCGTGTTCTATTCCGGCACGTCGGGCATATGCAAAAACGTCTCCGCGCCTATTCGGGCGATAGTGCTGCTTGATAAGGCTGATGAAAATACGCTGCGCCGCGCCGGGGCAAAGGAGGCCTTTGCCGCTGTGCTGAGCCAATGCTCATATTATCAATGGGATGCGGAGTCGGCAATACATATGACGGATTTGGTAGCTGGGCTGGTGCGGCGTGCGGATGTATATCGGCTTAGCTGCCGCGCTGACGAAGGGGCGGTGCGGCTGCTGCAAAACGAATTGTTTGGGGGATAAAATGGAAAATAACAGCGCAGAACCGCGCCTATCATCATATCTTCATGCAAAGGCCTGCCGGGCGGGAACGCCGCTTGCGGGCAATTTTGAGCTTACGCCGCGGTGTAATTTCAACTGCAAAATGTGCTATGTTCACCTGAGCGAGGCGGAGCAGAAGCGGCGCGGCGCGGAGCTGAGCGCGGACGAATGGCTGAGCATTGCGGAAACGGCGCGCAGCGAGGGTATGCTTTTTCTGCTGCTCACGGGCGGAGAGCCGCTGATAAGGCCGGATTTCAGGTATATTCTGAGCGAGCTGAAAAAGATGGGCCTGATGGTGAGCATAAACAGCAACGCTTCGCTTATAGATAAGGACATGCTGGACTTTTTCCGCCATGAGCCGCCGTTCAGGTTCAACATAACCCTTTACGGCGCAAGCGGGGCAGCATACGAGCGGCTTTGCGGCAGCAATGCGTTCGATAGGGTGCTTGCTAACATACGCGCGTTGAAGGATATAGGCATCGGCGTAAAGCTGAACGTGTCGCTTACGCAGTATAACGCGGCGGACATGCAGCGCATTTATGAAATTGCCGAATCGCTCGGCACGCCCATGCAGCTTGCAACATATATGTTCCCGCCCATACGGCGCGACACAGCCATGGTTGGCGAAAACGACCGTTTCAGCGCGGAAGAGGCGGCGAAGTACAGCGTTATGTGGGACAGAATGCGCTTTAGCGAAGAGCAGTTCCGTGCGCGGGCGGAGGCCATGCGCCGCGGCATAAGCGTGAGCGAGAATACGGACTGCGAAGGCACCCCGGGCGAAGGCATAATGTGCCGCGCGGGCAGGAGCGCATTCTGGATAAACTGGCAGGGCGTAATGACCCCATGCGGCATGATGACAGAACCCGTGGCAAGCGTGAAGGAGCTTGGGTTCATAAAGGCCTGGGAAGCTACAAAGG
>ULTR01050730.1_pt1 | contig 34653 bp, 31 predicted proteins | sample 1957781 | NCBI WGS metagenome assembly ULTR01 (sample SAMEA4835739, study PRJEB28245) | human gut metagenome | biome: gut microbiome; material: fecal sample | place: Denmark | collected 2008 | reverse complement strand
CGGGCGGGCGCGGGAAAGGAGGTGCTACCATTTGATACTTGATTGGCTCGAAGAATGGTTCAGGGGAATATTGACAGACGGCATCATCGGAAACCTGACCGGCCTGTTTGATACCGTCAACCAAAAGGTGGGCGAAATCGCCGGAGAAGTAGGCGCAACGCCGCAGGGCTGGAACGCCGGAATTTTTAACATGATCCGCAGCCTTTCCGAAACAGTCATTATCCCGATAGCAGGCGCAATCCTCGCCTTTGTCATGTGCTATGAGCTGATCCAAATGGTGACGGAGAAGAACAATATGCACGACATTGACACCTTTATGTTCTTCAAATGGGTGTTTAAGTCTTTTGCTGCTGTTCTGATCGTTACGAACACATGGAATATCGTCATGGGGATTTTCGATATGGCGCAGCAGGTAGTCAACCAGAGCGCAGGCGTGATTATCAGCGATACCAGCATTGACCTTGCTTCTGTGGTAACAGACCTTGAAGCGCAGCTTGAAGCAATGAGCCTTGGCGGGCTGATCGGACTGTGGTTTCAATCCCTGTTTGTGGGGCTGACCATGAATATCCTGTCTATCTGCATTATGCTGGTGATCTACGGCAGGATGATTCAGATTTACCTTGTGACCTCACTTGGCCCGATCCCGCTTTCCACCATGGCAAACAGCGAATGGCGCAGCGTCGGGCAGAATTACTTGAAATCTCTGCTGGCACTGGCGTTTCAGGCATTTCTCATTATGGTATGCGTGGGCATCTATGCGGTGCTGATACAGACCATCGGCGCAGGCGGCGACATCTCCGGCGCGATCTGGCGGGCGATGGGCTACACGGTGCTTTTGTGCTTCTGCCTTTTCAAAACCGGCAGCATGGCAAACGCAGTGTTCGGCGCACATTGACGGAGGTGTGACTATCGGAAAATACAATATCATTTATGCCGACCCACCTTGGCGCTATGAAAGCGGAAAGGTGCAGGGCGCGGCAGAAAACCACTATCCCACCATGAGCATAGATAATCTGTGCGCTCTGCCGGTGGCAGAGCTGACCGCAAAAGACTGCGCCCTGTTCCTGTGGGCAACCTTTCCCCAGCTACCCGAGGCGCTGTGTCTGATCAAGGCGTGGGGCTTTCAGTATAAGACGGTGGCCTTTGTCTGGCTGAAACGGAACCGGAAAAATCCCACATGGTTTTATGGATTGGGCTATTGGACGCGGGGCAACGCAGAAATATGCCTGTTGGCAACCAAAGGAAAACCGAAACGGCAGTCCGCAGGCGTACATCAATTCATTATCTCGCCCATCGAACAGCACAGTAAAAAGCCAGATGAAGCAAGGCAGAAAATCCTTGCCCTTATGGGCGACCTGCCCCGTTTAGAACTGTTTGCCCGGCAGAAAGCACCGGGCTGGGACGTTTGGGGCAATGAAATTGCAAGCGATATTACGCTTGCGGAAAGGAGGAACGATGGCTTATGTGAATGTGCCGAAGGACTTGAACAAGATTAAGTCCAAGGTGCTTTTCAATTTGACCAAACGACAACTGATCTGTTTTGGCGTGGCGGCGCTTATGGGAGTGCCGCTGTTCTTTTTGCTCAAAGACAGCGCAGGAACCACGGCTGCGGCAATGGTGATGATCCTTGTCATGCTTCCCGGATTCCTGTTTGGCGTATATGAGAAGAACGGACAGCCCCTTGAAGTGGTTTTGCGGCAGATGATTGAAAGCTGCTTTATCCGTCCAAAGGAGCGCCCCTATCAGACAGATAACGCATACGCCGCCCTTGTGCGGCAATATCAAATGGAAAAGGAGGTAAAAGCGATTGTCCAAGGCGACAAAACCCGCAGCGGAAAACGCAGCGGCAAAGCGTAAACTCACCCGCGCGGAAAAAAGAGAAATTGAGGCGATCATCCGCAAGTATAAGGGCGACGGCAAGCCCCATACGGCGCAGGACACGATTCCCTATCAGACCATGCACCCGGACGGTATCTGCCATCTGGGCGGCAGGAGCTATTCCAAAAGCATTGAGTTTTTCGATGTGAACTACCAGCTTGCCCAGCCGGACGACCAGACGGCGATTTTTGAATACCTGTGTGATCTGTACAACTATCTGGACGCTTCCATTCATGTGCAGCTTACCTTTGTCAACCGGAAAACCGACCGGGAGCAGCTTGCACGGAGTTTTGAGATTCCGCTTTGCGGCGACGGATTAGACCATATCCGGCAGGAAAACACGGGGATTCTGAAACGTCAGCTTGAACGGGGCAATAACGGAAACGTCAAGACCAAGTATCTGACCTATACCATTGAGGCCGACAATCTGAAAGCAGCGCGGGCGCGGCTTACCCGCATTGAAACCGACCTGCTGGGCTACTTCAAGGTGATGGGCGCAGCAGCGCGGGCATTGGACGGCAAAGATCGACTGGAAGTGCTGCACGGTATCATGCACCCGGATGGCGAGCGGTTTTCCTTTGACTGGAATTGGCTTGCCCCAAGCGGGCTGTCCACCAAAGACTTTATCGCTCCGTCCTCATTTGCTTTTAAGAACAGCCGGATGTTCCAGATGGGCGGAAAGCTGTGCGCAGTCAGCTTCCTGCAAATTATCACGCCGGAGCTGAACGATCATGTATTGACGGACTTTCTGGATACCGATTCGGGCATTGTTGTCAATCTCCATGTGCAAGCGCTGGATCAGTCGGAAGCCGTCAAAATGATCAAGCGCAAGATTACCGATCTCGACGCCATGAAGATACAGGAACAGAAAAAAGCTGTCCGGGACGGCTACGATATGGACATACTTCCCTCTGACCTTGCGACCTACGGCGGCGAAGCGAAAAAGCTCTTAAACGAACTGCAAAGCCGCAATGAGCGTTATTTCATGATCACTTTCCTTGTGCTGAACTATGGCGATACCAGGCGCAAGCTGGAAAATGACGTGTTCCGCGCCGCAGGCGTGGCGCAGAAATACAACTGTCAGCTTACCCGTCTGGACTTCCAGCAGGAACAGGGGCTTGTATCGTCCCTGCCGCTGGGGGTGAGCCAGATCAAAATCACACGGGGAATGACAACCTCTGCCGTCGCGATAATTGTTCCCTTTGTTACACAGGAGCTGTTCATGGGCGGCGACGCCTTTTATTACGGACTGAACGCCAAATCCGGCAACATGATCATGCTGGATCGCAAAAATGCCCGTTCTCCCAACGGACTGGTATTCGGTACACCCGGCGGGGGCAAGTCCTTTTCCTGTAAGCGCGAGATGGTAAGCGTGATTCTGAAAACCGGTGACCATGTGATCGTGTGCGACCCGGAGGGCGAATATGCGCCACTGGTGAAGCTGCTCCACGGGCAGATTATCCGGCTGTCACCCACCAGCACCGACTATGTGAACCCGCTGGACATCAATCTGAATTATTCCGAGGACGAAAACCCGCTGGCGCTGAAATCCGACTTTGTGCTGTCTTTTTGTGAGCTGATTATGGGCGGCAAGGCCGGACTGGAAGCCATTGAAAGAACGGTAATTGATCGGGCGGTACAGCGGATCTACCAGCCTTACTTTGCTGACCCATGCCCGGAGAATATGCCGATCCTGTCCGACCTGCACGACGCGCTGACGGCGCAGCATTTACCGGAAGCCGACCGGGTAGCACAGGCGCTTGACCTGTATGTATCGGGATCCCTTAACTTCTTCAACCACAGAACGACGGTGGACATTAACAACCGCTTTGTCTGCTATGACATTAAGGAACTACCGAAGAATCTGAAAAAGCCGGGTATGCTGATTATTCAGGATCAGGTATGGAACCGTGTTACACTCAACCGCAACGCAGGCGTTTCCACATGGTATTATGCCGACGAGTTCCATTTGCTTCTGAAAGAGCCGCAGACCGCAGCCTATTCCGCAGAGATATGGAAGCGTTTCAGAAAATGGGGCGGCGTGCCGACGGGCGCGACCCAGAACGTCAAGGATCTTTTATCTTCACCGGAAATTGAAAACATCCTTGAAAACTCTGACTATATCTGTATGCTCAACCAAGCGGCAGGCGACCGCAAAATCCTTGCAGAACGGCTAAACATTTCGTCGGAGCAGCTTAAATACGTTACCAACTCCGCGCCGGGCGAAGGTCTTTTGTTCTTTGAGAATGTAATCCTGCCTTTCGTGGATCACTTCCCCAAGGACACCGAGCTTTACCGTATCATGTCCACCAAGCCAAGTGAGGTGAACGGACAATGAGCCTGCCCATTGACACCATCCTTTGCGGCGATTGCCTGTCTGTGCTGAAAACACTGCCGGACGACAGCATCCATTGCTGCGTGACTTCGCCGCCGTATTATGGCTTGCGTGATTACGGCATGGATGCGCAGATCGGGCGTGAGGACACACCGGAGGAATACATAGCACGGCTGACGGCGGTATTCCGTGAAGTAATGCGTGTGCTGCGCCCGGATGGGACACTCTGGCTGAATATCGCGGACAGCTATTGCGGCACGTCCGGTAAGGGTACTGCCCGGGATCCCAAATATCCGAACGGACGCAACGGGCAGATTGTTTCCCTGTCCCGCATGGTACAGGGCTGCAAGCCAAAGGACATGATCGGGATCCCGTGGATGCTGGCGTTCTCCCTGCGCGGTGCAGGCTGGTATCTTCGCAACGACATTATCTGGGCAAAAGGAAATCCCATGCCGGAAAGTATCAAAGACCGGTGTACCCGCAGCCATGAACACATTTTCCTGTTTTCCAAAAGCAAACGGTATTTCTACGACTGGCAGGCCATAGCCGAGCCGATCGCGCCCACAACTGCCCTGCGCAAAAAAAACGGGCGCGGCGTGGGCAAGTATTCTTCTCCCGTTCCCGGTCAGCCGCAAACCCAAAATATCAACAAGCCCAGAGAAAAAGGCAGCATAACCGACGAAATGATTTCGCCCGTCCGGGCTAAGCGCGACGTGTGGTTTATCAACACCGTGCCGTACAAGGGCGGGCATTTTGCTGCCTATCCGCCAAAGCTGGCAGAAAACTGCATACTGGCAGGATGTCCGACAGGCGGGGTTGTCCTTGACCCATTCATGGGCAGCGGTACGACGGGGCTTGCGGCAAAACGGCACGGAAGGCACTACATCGGCATTGAACTGAACACAGCGTTTTGTTCCCTTGCAAGGGATCGGATCGGAGGTGATACCCCTTGAAAGACCCATTAAAATCCCGTGATAAAATAACCCAGCACATGACCCGTGACGGGCTGGTGCAGGAAAATCAGACGAAGGGCGAAGTACAGAGCGTTTCCGGCAGGGATGCGGAACAAAAATTTTCCCCTGCGGCGCAGGAGGATCTTCCGGTTTCTGCGGGCGGCACAGCGGAAAAGGCACTGAACCGCGCTGTATCTGAGCATGACGCTCATTCCGCAAGGAAACGAATCCGAAAAGCAAACAGCAAGATCCGTGAGGGCGAAGCTGTCCGGCAGCGCCCCGGCTCCCGGCTGCAATTCACCGACGAGGAACGCGGCGATCCGGCACTGCAAAAGTATATCCGCAAATCCGAAACACGGGCAGATAAGCTGGACACTGCGCGGGAAGCCATACCGAAAAAGCGTGTTTTACACAAAGAGCGTGTTTTCGACGAGGCAACCGGCACGGCGCATACCAAGCTGCGCTTTGATAAGGTGGATAAGCCTGCCCCAAAGATTAAACCCAATCCGGCAGGCCGACCCGTGCGGGAGGCAGCAATGCTTGTCCATGGGAAAATTCACGAGGTTGAGAATGAAAACGTCGGTGTGGAAAGCGGACATAAGGGCGAGGAACTTGCCGAGCGCGGCGCTGGCGGTGCATACCGCTATGCAAAACGCCGTCATAAGCTGAAACCTTACCGGGCAGCGGCAAAAGCCGAGCAAAAGGCGGTCAAAGCCAATGCGGAATATCTGTATCAAAAGGCATTGCATGACAATCCGGCGCTTCTTTCCGGCAATCCTCTCAACCAGTTTTTCCAGAAACAGAGGTTAAAGCGGGAATACGCCAAGGCAGCAAGAGCGGCAAAAACGGCAGGCAGTACAGCGCAGAAAACCGCGCAGACCACCAAAAAGACCGCCGAAGCGTCCGCGAAAGCTGCAAAGCGTGTTGCCGAGGAAGCAAAGAAAACGGCTGCATTTGCAGCGCGGCACTGGAAAGGCTGCCTGATTGTTCTTGCAGGTTTCCTCCTTATTGTACTGCTGATCGGCGGGCTGCAATCCTGCTCCATTCTCTTTTCCGGTGCGGGCGGCGGTGTCGCAGCATCTTCCTACCAATCGGAGGACACGGATATTCTTGCTGCCGAAGCCGCCTACTGTGAACTGGAAGCAGAGCTGCAAAGGTATCTGGACACCTACGAAAGCACCCATGACTACGACGAATACCACTATGACCTTGACGAGATCGAGCATGACCCTTATGTACTGATCTCGATTCTCTCTGCGCTCCATGAGGGCGCATGGACGGCTGGCGAGGTACAGGCAACACTGCAAATGCTCTTTGATAAGCAGTATATCCTGACCGAAACCGTTACAAGGGAGGTGCGCTACCGCACGGAAACGAGAACAGGCTATTACACTGACGCAGATGGCAACTTGCAGAGCTACACCTACACCGTCCAAGTTCCCTATGATTATTACATCTGTCATGTGTCCCTTGAAAACTTCAACCTTTCCCATGTTCCCGTGTACATCATGGACGAGGAAACTTTGAGCAAATATGCCCTGTATATGTCTGTGCTGGGCAACCGACCGGATCTGTTCGGCAACTCTGAATATATAAGCAGGTATATAACAAACCGGCCTGCAGGTTATGAAATTCCCGCATCGGCGCTGGAAGATGAAACCTTTGCCACGCTGATTGCCGAGGCGGAGAAATATATCGGGTATCCATATGTCTGGGGCGGCAGCAATCCAAGTACCTCTTTTGACTGTTCCGGCTTTGTATCATGGGTGCTGACCAACAGCGGCGTATGCAATACCGGGCGTTTGGGTGCGCAGGGGCTATATAACATCTCTACCCCTGTTTCCAATCCCCAGCCGGGTGATCTGGTATTTTTTACGGGAACCTATGACACGCCGGGCGTTTCTCATGTGGGTATTTATGTGGGCAATTCCATGATGCTGCACTGCGGGGATCCGATTTCGTATTCTAATCTGAACAGCAGCTATTGGCAGTCCCATTTCTACGCCTACGCCAGACCGCCTTATAACTAATCTGAAAATCGAAAGGAGTAAACATTATGACACTTACTAAGCTGGAACGTATCGAACGGGAGATTGAAAAGACCCGTGGCAAAATTACCGAGTATCAAAACAAGCTCAAAGAGCTGGAAGCCCAGCGCACCGAACAGGAAAACTTTGAGATTGTGGGCATTGTGCGCTCCATGTGCATGACCCGCGACGAACTGATGAACTTTCTGCGCAGCGGTGGCAACGATGCGCCGCCTGCGGAAAATGTCTATCACGAACAGGAGGATATGACCAATGACGAGGAATAAAGGAAAGCTGCGTACTGTTATCGTGCTGCTTGCCGCCGTGCTTTGCATGACGGCTTTTTCTACGGTTGCCTATGCAGGCGGCGGCGATTACTACGACAGCGAGCTGCCGCCGGAAAGCACTGCAACAGAAGAAACGGAACCTGCTGCTTCTGAACCGTCCCCGGCCGTGGAACCGGGGACGCCCTTTACGGAGGACGGGATCGCGCTGACCCGGGATCTGCTTTTTGATAAGGCAACCAACAAGCAGTTTATTGCGGTGGAAACCCGAAGCGGACATACCCTGTATATTATCATTGATTATGATAAACCCGCCGACGAGGACGGCGAACAGTATCACACCTATTTCCTCAACCCCGTGGACGAAGCCGATCTTTTGGCACTGTTGGAGGACGAGGGCGGGAACAGCCCTATTACCTGTAGCTGCACCGAAAAATGCAGCGCAGGCAAGGTTAATACAGCCTGCCCCATTTGCAGCACCAATATGAGCGAGTGCGCCGGAAAAGAAGCTGCCCCTGCCGATCCGGAACCGACCGAGCCAACCGAAGAACCGAAGAAAAGCAATGTGGGCGGTATCCTTGCGGTTGTCTTAATACTTGCGTTGGGCGGCGGCGCTGCTGTGTGGTACTTCAAGTTCCGCAAACCGAAAGCCGATACCAAAGGCAGCACCGAGCTGGATGAGTTCGATTTTGACGAGGATGACGAGGAAGAAACCGACAATTACGGTGATTATGGGGCTGACGGCAATGTGCCGGTGCAGGCCGATGAACAGGAGGACAACGAATGAGTATTTTGATTATCTGTGAAAAGCCCTCTGTTGCAAAGACCATTGCGGGTGCTCTTGGGGCAAAGGAGCAAAAAGACGGCTACATACAGGGCGACGGGCTGCTGGTGTCCTGGTGCATTGGACATCTGGTGAGTATGGCCGACGCAGGCAGCTATGACGAGCGTTTCAAAAAGTGGCAATACGAAGATTTGCCGATTCTGCCTGAGGACTGGAAATATACGCTGACCCCCGGCAAGGAAAAGCAGTTTTCCGTCTTAAAGGAGCTGATGCATCGCCCCGATGTGACGGAGCTGGTGAACGGCTGCGACGCCGGGCGCGAGGGTGAACTGATTTTCCGCTTTGTCTATGAACAGGCAGATTGCCGAAAGCCGTTCAAGCGGCTGTGGATTTCTTCTATGGAGGACAGCGCGATCCGCGAGGGCATGGACACGCTCAAAGACGGGCGCAAGTATGACCCGCTGTATCATTCGGCGCTGTGTCGTGCGCGGGCAGATTGGCTGGTGGGCATCAATGCCACCCGCCTTTTCTCCGTGCTGTACCATAAGACGCTGAATGTGGGGCGCGTTCTTTCCCCGACGCTGAATCTACTGGTGGAGCGCGACGGGAAGATTGCCACGTTCAAGAAAGAAAAATATCATATTGTGCAGATCGGCTGTGGCAGTGTGAAAGCGGAAAGTGAGCGCATTGCCGACGCTGCCGAAGCAAATGCCCTGCAAACGGCTTGCGAACATTCGCAGGCCGTTTGTACTTCTCTAAAAAAAGAGAAGAAAACCATGCAGCCCCCGAAGCTCTATGACCTTACTTCCTTGCAGCGGGAAGCCAACCGCATTTACGGCTTTACTGCCAAGCAGACCCTTGATTATACCCAAGCCCTGTACGAAAAGCGGCTGCTGACCTATCCGAGAACGGACAGCAATTACATCACTTCCGACATGGAACAGTCGGCGGCTGACCTTATCGCGACACTGCTGCCACAGCTTCCCTTTATGCAGGGCGTGGAGCTTGCTCCGGAGATGGGGCGCGTTATCAACAATGCCAAGGTATCGGATCATCACGCAATCCTGCCCACAGCGGAGTTTGCAAAGGCTGGTTTTGCGGGACTTGCAGAAAGCGAAAAGAAACTGCTGTCCCTTATCTGCTGCAAGCTGCTTTGCGCGGTTGCTCCTGCCCATGTGTACGAAGCTGTCACTGCCGTATTCGAGTGCGGCGGCAAGCAGTTTACCGTAAAGGGCAAAAACATTCTTCACGGCGGTTGGAAAGACATTGATGCCTGTTTTCGTCTGACGCTGAAAGGAAAGCCCGACGAGGAAGCCGAGGACGAAGCGACGCTGCCGGAGCTGTCCGAGGGGCAGACCTTTGACAACCCTGCCGCATCTGTTACTGAGCATTACACCACCTCGCCGAAACCCTATACCGAAGATACGCTGCTGTCCGCTATGGAGAGCGCAGGCAAGGAGGATATACCGGAGGATGCCGAACGCAAGGGTCTGGGTACTCCAGCAACCCGCGCTGCCATGATCGAAAAGCTGCTGTCTACCGGATTTGTGGAGCGCAAGGGCAAAAGCCTTGTACCGACCAAAGACGGCATAAATCTGGCGGTCATTCTGCCGGATATGCTCAAATCCCCGCAGCTTACGGCTGAATGGGAAAGCAGGCTGACCGAGATTGCTAAAGGTAACGCAGATCCGGACGAGTTTATGGGCGGCATTGCCGAGCTGACGCGGGAATTGGTGAAGCAGTATTCTCAAATCACCGAGGACGGGAAAAAACTGTTTGCACCGGAAAAGGAAGCCATTGGCACCTGTCCCCGCTGCGGCAGCCCCGTCTATGAGGGAAAGAAAAACTATTATTGTTCCAACCGCGCCTGCCGCTTTGTCATGTGGAAGAACGACAGATTTTTTGCGAGCAGGAAAACAGTATTTTCAAAGAAAATCGCTGCTGCGCTCTTGAAAGATGGTAAGGCAAAGGTCAAAGGCTTGTATTCTGAGCGCACAGGTAAAACCTATGACGGTACGGTGCTTCTCTGCGACACAGGCGATCAGTATGTGAATTACCGTATCGAGCAGCGAAAATGATCCGGCTGAATGAAGCGCAGTATCGCAAGGTGAAAAAGCTGACTCGCCGCCTTTGTGCAAACAATGACGGCGGATGCTGCTTGCTGCTGGACGACGGGGATCCGTGTGTATGTGTGCAGGCGATCAGCTTTTCTCTGCTGTGCCGGTATTTTCGGGAAGCGGTACTGCCTGCCGACCGGGAGCTGTGCGCGGATATTATGCGCCAGCATGATACTCGCAAAAAATGTGAGCTGTGCGGAAAGCCGTTCCACGCCCGCAGCAATCGCGCCAAATACTGCGACGCCTGCGCAGTATTTGCAGCACGGCGGATGGCTTGTGAACGCAAGCGCCGTGAACGCGAAAGAAACGCAAAATAAAGCTGCAAGTCACGGTTTAGGGGCTGAAAAAGCCTTGCAGCAAGCCACTTTCCAGCCGCACTTTTGGTATGCGAGGGATAAACCTGCCAAACAGCCGAAAAACGGCTTTGAAAGCGTGACATACGAGTTTCCGGCTCTGCCGGAGAAAAGAAAGTTACGCAGCAAGCATAGGGAGTGTAGCTACATTCCCTACAAATCCCCGCTTTTCTCCATGGAGATCAGCGGGGATTTGTCCTTTTGGGATACTCCCAAACCCCTATATTTTTGAAAGGAGCGAACGCATGAGTGATTTTGAAGCAAGACCCTTTGAGTTGACTGCCAAGGACACCGAGGGCAAGGTAAAGGAAGTGACGGAACGGCTGGAAGCCGGTGTGCGGGAGCTGTTTGAAAGTGAACGCTATCAAGCCTATCTGAAAGCCATGTCCAAGTTCCATGATTACAGTCTGAACAATACGCTGCTGATTCTGATGCAAAAGCCGGACGCCTCCCTTGTTGCAGGCTTTGGAAAGTGGCGCGATGACTTTGAGCGTCATGTAAAGCGCGGAGAAAAAGGCATAAAAATCTTTGCCCCGGCACCGTACACCATAAAGAAAGAAGCGGAAAAGATCGACCCGGATACCGGGCAGCCGGTGATCGGTGCTGACGGTAAGCCCGTCATGGAGCAGCAGGAAATCAAGATCCCTGCCTTTAAGGTGGTAAGCGTCTTTGATGTGAGCCAGACCGACGGCAAGGAGATCCCCGATCTTTCGGTAGATGCATTGACCGGCAGCGTTGAGCAATACGAGGATTTTTGGCGCGTACTGAAAGAGGTTTCCCCGGTGCCGGTGGAACTGGAAAAGATCGAGGGCGGCGCACACGGCTATTACAGCCTTACAGATAAACGCATTGCTGTTGACGAGGGCATGAGCGAACTGCAAACAATCAAGACCCTAATCCACGAGATTGCCCACGCAAAGTTGCATGACATTGATCTGAACGCACCAACGGAGGAAATGGAGAACCGTCCAAACCGGCGTACCCGTGAGGTGGAGGCGGAAAGCATCGCCTTTACGGTGTGCCAGCACTTCGGGCTGGATACTTCTGATTACTCTTTCGGATATGTTGCCGGTTGGAGCAGCGATAAAGAAATCAAGGAACTAAAAGCGTCCCTTGAAACCATCCGTACCACGGCAAGTGCGCTGATTACCGAAATTGAGAAACGCTTGCAGGCGCTTTCGCAGCAGCGGGAAACGGAACAGGAGCAGGAAACCGCAGCACTGACAGAACCACAGCCGGAAAATACCTTTTCCATTTATCAGCTCAAAGGCGGCGACGAAACAAGGGATTACCGGTTTGAGCCGCTGGAACGGCTGAGGGAACTTGGTCTTTCTGTACAGAAAGACAATTACGATCTTGTATATTCTGCGCCGCTGTCTGACGGGGAAACCTTAGAGGATCTATTTGTGCGTTTTAATGTGGAACGCCCCGAGGATTTCACAGGGCATAGTCTTTCCATGTCCGATGTCATTGTACTGCGTCATGGAGAGCAGCAAAGCGCCCATTATCTTGATAGGGGCGGTTATACCGAAATACCGGAGTTCTTACAGCAGGGGCAAAATATCCGGCAGGAAGCAGCGCAGCCGGTATTTGAGCAAATCCCACCTGAACGGCAGCAGACGATCCGGGACGAGGTACAGGCCACCTTGCAAATGTTGGTAGATACCGATATGCAGCTCTCCGGTGAGGTATCGCAGGGTACGCTTGATGCGCTGACGGCACAGGGATATGTCCTGCAGGACGGACAAATCTCCAAGGCAGAGCAGGAAGAGGTCCCGCCCAACACCGAACCACAGGAGCAAAACCCGCCGAGTATAACCCCTCTCACCGATTTACAGAAAAAGGCGGTTGAACTTGCAAAGAAATATGACGGTCTGCCCATGCAGGATAAGATCGATGTGATTGCGCAGTGCTTTGGCAGCACCACCGGAAAAATTGAGACTTCACCGTGCAGCGGCAAATGGCGAGGTACAAGCGACGTTTCAATCCGCTTCGACACCGGTACCTCTCTGTTTATTGGTAATCAGGCGACCCCTAAAGCCAAAACGAAAGCCGTACAGCAGGAGTTTGTCAATACCGCTTTGGTGCAGTACAACCCGGAGATCATCGACACGGCAAAGGAAACTGCGCTTGCTGCCCTCATGGAGCGTGAAGCAAAAGACAATGCCATTGCCGCAGAAAGGGGCTTGCAGCCGTATACCCTGCTGGGCGTTGAGTTCAACGACGGCACAGATGATAAGATCAGCGGATACATGGGATGGTACTATGTGACACTGGCAGTTGACGGCAAAATCTGTTCTCACATGGAAACCGGATTAAACCATGACATTGCAGCAGGCAGGGTAAGCACAGCGCCTACACGGGAGAATTACTATACCGCAGGCGCGTTGAAAGAAAGTGACGTGGACTATGTGTTCAATAACGTGGGCTTTTCTTCTACCTCTGAGCTGTATTCTCTGCATATCAGTGATGCCGTCCGGGAGCGTGCTGAACAGGCGCTTTCAGAGCGCAACGCTGCTGCGGGATCGGAAAAGGAATTGCCGCCGTCCCTTGATCCGGCTGTGCAGCCAGTGGTGACAATCATTTGGAGCGAAAGCGACAAGCTGCAAGAGGGCGAACAACTGCCCCTTGCCCGCGCTGATGCGCTGTTCAAAACGCTGGATGAGGAAAAGCGCACCGAGCGCGAGAAGCCCGGATATACAGGCGGATGGTATGACAAGACCAAGTTCCGCATTGATTGTACCTTTGACGGTGAGCGCGACAGCTACGAGGGACGGCAGGATTTCGGGGATGGGGACGGCTCTCTGATCGACCATATTGAGGCCTATCACGAATACTACGCCAATGATGAAAGCTGGCAAAACTATGTGCTGCACAATCAGGGTGCTGAAAGCTGGGAGCAGGACAAAGCAGAACGGGAAATGATTCTCTCCGAGTTTGTGCCGTATATGCGTCTGCATTGCAATCTCTATGAGCAGGAACGCACCGCAACGGATGTGCTGGAAAACGGCGAAAATCTGACGCCGGAACAGACTGCGTATTTTACCGCCGTACTTGCCCATGTGGACACCTGCCGGGAAAAACTGAATGCAGGCGATTACCATCTGCCCGACCCACCCCAGTTCGCAGACTTTGCACAGGAAACCGCAGAAATGGAAGCCTACAAAGACCATGTGCGGGAAGAAATCGCACAGGAAGCCGCAGCAGCGGGCATGACGGTTGAGGAATACGCAGCCAACGGCTACGAGCCGAGGGAGCAGTCCATCGACACGCCGGAGCATCCGGAAAACCCTGCTGTCAAGTATTATCCGATCAATGAGGGCGCAGCCCGGCGCGCCAACGATGCAAACAGCTACCGCGACTATGCGGCGGGCAGCGCCACCGCCGAATACCGGCAGATGGTCAATGAAGCAGCGGAGCTTGCCCAGCGGCAGAAAGAGCGCGTTGATCCCATGTACCATGAGAAAATAGATGCGCTGCTGGACACCTATGCCCGCAAGCTGGCAGCAAATCTGAATGACCATTATGCCATTGAAGCCCGTGTGCCATCTATCCTTGTGGCTGGCGGCAGCAATTTCCCTGTGGCGAAGAAGCACAAGCAGAACGCAGCCCGTGACCGCAATATGCAGGAGTGGCAGGATGTGCAGGGGATTCTTGATAAAATCCGCAGCACGGGTATGGGCGGTATCAGCGCGGACGATCCGCAGGCTGTCGCCAAACTGGAAGCCAAGCTCTCAAAGCTGGAAGAAGCGCAGGAAACCATGAAAGCGGTAAACGCCTATTACCGAAAGCATAAGACGTTGGACGGTTGTACGCACTTAACGCCGGAGCAGATCGACAAGCTGAAAGCGGACATGGCGCAGTCCTGGCACCTTGACAAAAGCAGGCCATATCAGTCCTTTGTCCTCTCCAACAATAACGCAGAAATTCGCCGGATTCGTGCGCGTATCGAACAGGTACGGCAACATGAAGATACCCAGTTTGCCGGATGGGAGTTTGAAGGTGGGCGAGTGGAAGCAAACAAAGCAGACAACCGCCTGCAGATCTTCTTTGACGGCAAGCCGGACGAAGGGACGCGGGACGAGCTGAAAGCCAACGGCTTCCGCTGGGCACCCAGCGTCGGTGCATGGCAGCGGCAGCTTAATATGAACGCCTACCGCGCCGCAGGGCATATTTCCTGTATCCAGCCTGTCACCGGGGACAAGCCGGTTGATTTACAGCGCAACGCCCAGCATCAGCAGGAAGCAGCTACCCCCGACACATTTATGACCGGGGAAAGAATTACAACGCCCCGTGGTAGCTTTCATGTTACCGGCATGACCCGCGAGCAGATGGAAGCCGCAGGCTATGGCTATCATCACAGTTCAGAGGACGGCAAATATCTCATTATGGGCAATGGCACACAAGCCTATGCCATTGCTGCCGAACAGCGGGTACCGGAAAACTATATGCGCACGGCAGAGCTGACCACCGAGCAGAATTACAACATGATCGACGGGCGGATCAACAACACCCCGTCTGTGGACGAGTTGGAAGAAAAGGCAAAGCGCGGCGAAGTGATTTCCCTGTCTGCCCTTGCCGCTGCGGTTAAGGCCGAGGACGGCAGGACGCCCCAGCGCAGCGCGGACGGGAAAAAAACGTCAATTCGCGCCCAACTTAAAGCAGACCGGGCGCAGGCTGCGGCAAAGCCGAAGCAGAAAGAAAAAGAACAGGAAGCAAGGCGCAGTGTCCGGCAGGCGCTGGAAATGGAGTAAGCTATGAATAAGTTTGAAAATGTGGACGTGCTGGCATCGCTGCAACAGATCATGCAGCAGAATACAGCATTTTTCCGAAATGATTTTGACATTGACAAGAAGATACTGACCCGAGCGGCGGTAAGTAAAAATGCAGAGGATAAAATCTATCTCTGGTTTTGCCGCCCCAACGGGACACATTGTCTGCGGGAACGGGATGTTTTCCTGCGCGGAACACGGGAGCATAACACATTTCGTTTCTACCATGAACAGACCAAGGAGCGTGTGCTTGCCTACGCAGTGGTACTGTCCGGCATGGAGTGCGGCAAAGTGATGGGGAGCATTTACGAGCTGGACTATGCACGAAAAGCCGAACTTGCAGCCCAGACTGCCTTGCGAACAGACAACAACCGCCTGATCTATGAAAATGGATCACGGGAGCTGCCCAAGGATTACCAATTTGAAGCCGTGCCGGATCGGGAGTATGGAAAGTTTCTGCGCTACGAAGCTGTGCCCCATGACCCGGACGCCCTGCGGGAGCTGCTGCGGGATGAGAACCGAAAAAGAGAGCTGCTTGCGCCCGGTGATTTCAAGGCACATATTGGGAAACTGTCTGATGAAAAGGTACTTATCGAAGCACAGCGGATCTCCACCGCATTTCAGGCACTGCAAGCGCCCAATAGCCCAAACGGAACACATTTCATGGTGGAGGTATCACCGTACTTTGAACGCATCGCATCCAGCCGGGAGCAAGATCGCTTATTTGCCGTGCTTCCCTATAAGTCCCTGTGCTTATCCGGTATGAAGGACAGGCGCGGTGTGTTTGCTCTCATAAGCAGTGACGAAAAACGAGATCTGCCCCTGCGCAGGGCGCGCCCCTCTGTGCGGGCGCAGCTTAAAACTGGACAGATAAAGGCAGCCGCCCCGAAAAAGACGGCTGCTAAGACAAAAGAACAGGATTTGGAGGTCTGAACATGAATAGCATTTCTTTTACCGTGGAGGAAGAAAACCTGATCTGTATGTATCACCACGATGACCGCCGCAGGACAATGACGGCGATCTCCGGCGCCCTGCCCAATATGGACGCAGATATGCGCCAGCTTGCCGGGCAGACAATCCAAAAGCTGCATAATATGACCGACGCAGCATTTGAGGAAGCAAAGTTTTCTATGACGCTTTCCGATATGGAATAAAAACGACGCGGGACGCGGCGGCTATCTTCGGCTGCTGCGTCCCGCATTTTCTTTTTGCCTCTTTGTCACGGTTTCAAAGACTGTTTTCTCTTGTGGAAAGGAAAACATACAGGCAGCTTGGTTTCCACGCCAGAAAGCCTTGCTGCAAGCCGATTTTTATGCCCCTAAACAGTGACTTTAATCCTCTTTTTCGCCGTCCGATTCCGGCTCATGCCATTCTCTCAAGACCGCTTCCACCTGTGCGATCAGTTCTTCCTTATTTGGGATTACATAGGTATAGCGCGAGGCAAAGATGTTGTTGGAAAGCCCGCCGAGAGCATATTCCGCTTCCACATTTGTCTTATCGGTACAAAGAATAATTCCGATGGGCGGGTTATCGTCGGGATCGTTGATCTCTGCGGCATAATAATTGAGATACATATTGAGCTGTCCAACCGCTTCCGGCAGCAGCTTGACCGTTTTCAGTTCGATCAGCACATAGGCACGGAGAGGTTTGTTGTAAAAAACCATATCCACATAGTAATGAATGTTGTTCAGTGTAACCCGCTGCTGTGTGCCGACAAACATAAACCCGCGCCCCAACTCCAAAAGAAACTTTTCAATCTGCTGGACAAGTGCTTTTTCAAGCTCGCTTTCCATAACCGGCTTGCTTTCGGGAATGCCCAGAAACTCAAAAACATAGGGGTCTTTGATGATGTCGCCGGGAGAAGCCATTTCAATCCCCTTTTGCGCAAGGGCAAGCACCGTTTCCTTATTTGTTTTTCCGTCAGAAAGCAGCAGTCTTTCATAGAGGGAGGTTGCCATCTGACGCTTTAATTCCCGAACAGACCAACCGGAATTGATTGCTTCCTTTTCGTAAAAGCTGCGTTTGTCTGCGTCGGATATGGAAAGCAGCTCACAATAGTGCGACCAGCTCAATTTGCCAGACGGTGTCTGGCATTTTTGATAGGTGAGGTAAAACGCTCTCATATTTTGCAGATTGGAACGGGAAAATCCCTTGCCAAATTCCTTTGTCAGCACTTTGGACAGTTCTTTTAATGTCTGCTGTCCGTATTCAGCACGTTCCCTGCTTTGTTGCTCATGCTCTACGATAATACGCCCGATATTCCAGTAAGTAGTTAAAAGCTCTGTGTTCACCTGCTGCGCTACGTTCTGCCGCGCAGACTGCAAAACCTCTTTGATTTGATTTATCATATCGCCATACTTCGCTATCTCATTCATAGTGTGTATCCTTTCTATTATGCCCGTTTTCAGATTATTGAGTCACCGACTGGAATTTTCAGTTGTCCCTTGCGTGAAGGTGCAGCCCGCCGATCACGAGGAACACGATACCAAAAGTCACCCAGCCCCAAACAAGATCTTTTTCCGTAAGCAAACACGCCAGCAGCCCGGCTGCCGCCGCATAAATCAGCGTGAGCAGTCCGCCGATCACCCAGAAACCGACACTGGTACGTTGCAGCCATAACAGCAGCAAAAAAACCGCAATCCCGATCACAAGGCAGAGCGCCGGATGAATAGGAGTAAAGGAGTTGCAGCACACCCCGGCAACAATGCCGAGGGCAATGCTGTCAAACAAAATGATATGTCCGAAGAAAAGCCCGATGACCGAGCAGATCAACCCGATCACAATACCGATTGCCAAAATTGCGCCCTGCGCTGCCAGATAACCCATACAAACGCCTCCTTTTTTGAATTGCATTACAGCAGAATTTCCAGATACCGTTGTACCTTTGGCTGTACTCTTAACTGCTGTGCATACTGCAAAAGTTTATGAATGTCCCGTTCTTTGGAAACTACATACCGCTTCATTGCCGGATTGATGATTTGAATGTCGCCGCCGCTGCCGCGCAGCAGATCGCAAAGCGTTCTTTCAAGGTCATATACGCGAATGGGATTGCCGCAGGGCGAGGGGATCTCAATAATGCCGAGGGGATAGTTTAACTGCTGTACCCATTTGATCGTGACATTTTCCTGTTTCAGTGACGGGGTGTTATAGCCCTTTGGAAAAGTCATGGTGTACTGCGCCGGGGTGCGGTCTGAATACCCGTGCAGGTAAAGAGCCGTTTCCATAGAATAGATCCCGCGCCCGTATTTCCGCTGCAACAGATACAGTTCATCTTCCCATATCCCACTGCGCACATACAAACCGCGTCCAAAGCGGTACAGCTCACCGCTTTTTACAAGCTCCTGCAATACGCTGCGGTGCAGTCCTGCCTGTGTTACCTGTTCGGCAGTAATCGTTCCGTCCTCAGACGCTTCCAAAAGCGCCTTAATGGTTTCTTTTGCGTCCAAACGCACACCCCCAATCGACATAACATTGCACATTTATTATATATAAATGTATGTGTGATTGTCAACATTTCTACAACGTTTTTTCCTGTTCCCGCTGCTGGACAGGGGACAAAATGCTGTCAACATTCTGTTTGACGGCATCGTATTCCCGAAGCTGCTTTTTCAGCTTTCCGTATTCGGAATACAGTCTGTCCTTTTCGGCAGCAAGCCGCTGGTAGTCTGCTTTGAGCTTGGCGGAATCAGGGAGCTTACCGGATACGCCTGCCGCTTTCAAAGCCTTTGCCGCTGCTTCAAAGAGGATGATTTCACTTTCATGCCCGCGCAGATATTTTTCCTTGTCGCGGGATTTCCTGTACTCATCGTACAGCGGCCTTAGCTCCCTGTATGTTTCAATATGCTTGATCAGCAGCGCCATATCGGACAAACGGCTTTCCGCTGCTTTGAGGGCTGCGGCGGTCTGTTCCTGCCCGTCCTGCAGCTCTGCGATTTTCTGCTGCAAATCCGTGTACCTGGCTATACCGTTCTGATCGAGAAATACCATTGTCCGGGCTGCGCGTTTGAGGTTTTCAATCTTTGCCCAGCGCTCATAGCCTGCCGACTGCTGTGCCTTAATACAGTTTTCAATATCTATGAGCAGCGAAACGCCGGTGCGCTCCGGCTTCGGGGTTTTCAAAATGACCCTGCCATTGATGCGCTCGGCTAATGCTTCCTCTGTGTAGCTTTCTCCAAGCGTTTTACCGCGAGTGAAGCGTTCCTGTCCGGGTGCGCGGAATGAAATATATTTGCCGCGCCTGATCTCATAGCCCTCGGCTTCCAGCCGTCGCAACAGATCGTCAAGGTCTGCGGAGACAGGAATGAGCCGGTCAATGGCGATTTTCAGCTTTTGTTTGTAGCTTGTCCCTTTGCGCTGCGCGTCCCATTCGGCATAATGCTTTCCTCGATCCGCGCCGGGGATCACAACGGACAATCCGTTTTCCTTGCACAGTCTGTCACTCGTTCTGCGGATAAAGCCATAGCTTTTCCGATTGGAGATATACTTCTTATGCTCTGCAAAATCCACAGAACAGAAAATCAGGTGGTTATGCACATGGCCTTTGTCAATATGGGTAGTCAGCACATATTCATATTTACCGCCAAGGATGCTGTCGGCAAGCTGCCGCCCGATCTCATGGGCTGCCTCCGGCGTAACCTCGCCCGGTTCAAATGCCTGTATCAGGTGATGGGCAAGGTTATTACCCTTATTCATTGCCCGCAGCCGCGTTTTCTCAAACTCAATGTCTGCTGTTTCCACCGCGCAGCCGAAAGAGGACACATACAGTTTATCGTCTGTCTTTGACGGGTTGGTAATGTAGTCAAGGGCTTTCTTCAAGGTGCTTTTGATAGGATGGATCTTTGTGACAGCCATATTTCATTCAGCACCCCCTTTATATCCTCAATGTCCTGCGCATAGATTGACCCCGTTGTATTGACACGCCGGGCAATCTGATTGATATTCGTGCCGATCTTTTGCAGCTCGGCAGTCATGGCTTTTATGTCGCTGTAATCAATCTTGACAACATAGCCGTCAATCAGCATTTTACGGGCATAGACGGAGAAGCAACGCGTCCCCATCTGCTGCATTTTTTTCTCAATCAATGTCCGTTCCTCTGCGGTCACAGGGACACGCAGCACAATGTTCCTCGTTCTGTTTGCCATTCGTTCACCGTCCTTTCCGTTTCCAATAAAGGTTTGGGATTATCCCAACAAGCAATGCCCCGGCAGGGGCTTTTTCGGGAGTGTGGCTACACTCCCTATGCTTGCTACGGTATCTCTTTTCTCACTACTACTACGGTGAACACCCTGCATTTTTCCAAACCTATAAGAAAAAGTTTAAGAACAATTCACGCCGGATACTTGAAAAACTGCGGATATTCGTATATAATGTATCTTGTATTATTGTGTCTGTCGGAAAGGAGCGGCGTATGAAAGGTTATCTCTCCATACGGGAAACTTCCTACAAATGGGGTATATCAGAGCGCCGTGTCAATCAGTATGTGGCACAGGGACGCATCCCCGGTGCAGAGCGGTTCGGGCGTTCATGGGCGATCCCCGATGATGCCGTAAAGCCCACAGACCCCCGTAAACAAACGCCGCCGATACCCGGCACAAACAGTAAAACAAAATGAAACATTTTTGAAAGGAGGTCCCGCATGACGAAGCAGAATAATAAAACAGGCTTTCTCGTAGCCGGGATGGTTTTCTCTGCGATTGCCTTACGGGTTTTGGGAAAGTTTGGTATCTTGATCGTTCCGGGTGGGATCGTCCGCTCGCTGATCTATATCGCCCTGTATATCGGATGGGGAATTTCCGTCAGCAAACGGATCATGCAGGTACAGGTGCGCCATTATCTGATTGCCGTTTCAGGCTTAGTGGTTTTCTGGTTTGTGATCCGTTCAATGAAATACTATTTTATAACCGATATCGGAATAGCACGGCAACTATGGTATTGGTACTACTTGCCAATGCTGTTTATTCCGCTGTTTTCTTTGTTTGTGGCCATCTCGCTCGGCAAGTCCAAGAACGCAAGGCTGTCGAAAACGGCGCTGCTGTTATTATCTATTCCCACGGTTCTTTGTCTGCTGCTGGTGCTTACCAATGATCTCCATCAGCTTGTCTTTTCCTTCCCCGAAGGAGAGGTATGGACGGACGATAACATGAGTTATTCATTCGGATATTTTTTCGTGATCGGGTGGGAGATCCTTTGCGCTTTAGCGGCATTTGTCATCATGATAATCAAGTGCCGGCTCTCATATAGGAAAAAATATCTGCCGTTTTTGCTGCTGGCAAGTTCTATCGTATATGCCTTTATATATGCCAGCGGCGTGGAATGGATGCAGTTGATCGGCGGAGACATCGCGGCAGCGCAGTGCCTAATGTTCACCGGAATATTGGAAAGCTGTATTCAATGTGGTCTAATCCAGACCAACACCAGCTATGAAGAACTGTTTATGGCCAGCAGGCTTGGCGCACAGATTACGGATCAGGGAAACACCGTCTGCCTTGCCAGCTCCAATGCCAGGGGGCTGACCGGTGAGCAGAGAATGAGTGCCAAAACGCATCCTGTTTTGGCGGATAAAACGACACTGATCAAAAGTAAACCGATTCGCTTCGGTCATGTGCTGTGGCAGGAGGACGTTTCAGAGCTTACCGAAGCCATTGAGCAGATCGAAGAAAACTGCCGGGATCTTTCGGAGCGTAACCGCATCCGTCAGGAAAATCTGGAAACGAAAAAGAAAATCCTTTCCTTGCAGGAAAAGAACCGGGCAGCCGATGTGCTCAACCAGGAAACGGCTGGACAGATCAGCATGATTGAACATCTGCTGACACAGTATGATACGGAAAATGATGCGCAAAAACGAGAAAAAATTCTTGCAGGTGCAGCGGTTTTGGGTGCATACATAAAGCGCTACGGCAATCTTCTGCTTGTCAGCCATCGGGAAGAAACGGCGGATATTCGAGACCTGTCAAGATGCTTTGAGGATTCTTTTGTGAATCTGGAACTGCTGGATGTGAAATGCCTTTGTACGCTCCCTGCGGATGTTATCCTGGCGACAAAGGATATGCTTCGCATATACCGCACCTTTGAAACGATACTGGAAGACTGTCTGTTCGACCTTCACAGTGTGTGGGTCAATGCCCGTGAAAGAAAGGGACAGTTTCTTGTGTCCATTGACTTTGTCTGCGATACCGATTTATCCGGCCATAAGGCAGACGCAGATTTGTATTCCTGCGAGGACGGAACCTGCCGCTTTACCTTCCAATTGCAGAAAGGCGGTGAGGGCGCATGAAAGCACGCAAAGCTATCGAAAAAATCAAAGCAAAACACGATCTGCGCAGTGCGGTAAAAGAAGCGCTGGACACCCTGCCCTCAGCCGTATGTTACTTCACGCCCGCAGGCACCATCAAGCTGTGCAATACGGCGATGTATGAGCTTTACCGCAAAATCACGCAAAGCGACCTGCAAAGTCTTACCGAGCTGAACGAAGCGCTGGAGGGCTGTGATCACACCACCGGCGTCATCCGGGACGGAAATGTATTCCTTTTCCCTGACGGACACGCATGGCAATATTCCGCAGAGAAGATCACGACCGCACAAGGCGAGGTTTATACCGAAGTCATATTCGATGATGTGACCGAACTGTACGAAAAACAGCAGGAACTGAAGTGCCAGTCACGGGAACTGAAAAAGATGTACCGTGAGCTGAAGGTCCTGTCGGACAATGTACTGGAAATGACAAGAGAACAGGAAATCCTGAACCTGAAAACACGGCTGCACGATCAGATGAATATGGGAGTTGCCGCCATACGGCAGATTTTGCGGCAAAATACCACTTCCGAAGAAAACGCCGCCGCTGTCAGGCAGTTTCGCCGTGCCATTCAGGTATTGCGTGAGGAAAACGTCTATCCCCGGGACGATGTGTCGGAGTTTATCCGGGATGCAGAGGTTTCCGGCGTCCGTGTGGAAATAAACGGCGAGCTACCGACCCAGGAGAAGCTGCTCAAAGCCCTTCTTGCGGTCATGCGGGAAGCCTGTATCAACGCCGCCCGTCATGCGGACGCAACGGCTATGTACGTGGTATCGGAGCAGACAGAAGCTGCCGTCACCTTACGTATCACCAACAACGGCAGACAGCCGGAGGGAGACATCACCCCCCGGGGCGGGCTTGTGTATCTGGAAAAACAGATCACAAGAGCAGGCGGCAGGATGGAGATACAGTCGCAGCCGGAATTTTTGCTGACGGTTACTTTGCCGGTTGGCGCAGAAAAACAGGAACAGGAGGTGCAGGTATGACAAGGGTGCTTGTGGTTGACGACCAGCGTATCGCACGGGAATATATGGAGAATGTTGTGCGCGGCAGCGAAGGCTACGAACTGGTGGGCAGTCTCACAAAAGCGGATATGGCCGCTACCGTCTGTCGCCGAAGCGCTGTGGAACTGGTACTGATGGATGTCTGCACCCACGGCAGAATGGACGGCATTGAAGCCGCCGCCGAGCTGAGAGAGCAGTTCCCGAAGCTCAAAATCATTATCGTCACCTCCATGCCGGAGGAGAGCTTTATCAAGCGGGCAAAAGAGGTTGGAGCGGACAGCTTCTGGCACAAGGAAGTAAGCCCCGAGGAGCTGATCACCGTGATGGACGCCACCATGCAGGGCAAGCATATGTGGCCCGGCGAAACGCCCATTGTCAAGCTGGGCGTTACCACCAGCAAAGAGCTGACCGATGCACAGCTCAAGGTTTTACGGCTGGTCTGCGAGGGACTGGAATACAATGAGATCGCGCAGGAGTTGAACATCACAGTCAGAACCGTTAAATGGCACGTTTCCAAGATTCTTGAGGAGACCGGTTTTTCCAACAAGACCCAGCTTGCCATTGCTGTCACAGGCAAGCGCCTCATTATTCCAAAGCTGCTTGACAATACCGATGACGAGGACGATCTTCCCATCGCGTAAAACAAACTGAATAGCCCGATATACCCGGTTTCCGATGCGAGACCGGGTATTTTTTTGAAAAAATTTCTGCAATACTGTACTTAGGGACGGTGTGTTTTGAAAAACGATCCGGTATAATATGGTTGATTATGGGGTTACTGCGCTTTTTTATGCCCAAATATCATCAGTGCGTAAAAAAGAGAACTTGGAGGTGAGGCAAATGCGGAGAGTAGTGATTGATATGCAGAACGCCCTGTTTGCGGATGCGATTGCCGAAGCCCTTCGCCGGTTTGATCCCGATTTTGATCCGGTGATGAGCGACAGTCCGGACAAAACGTTGTTTTTGTGCGATGTTGTGCTTGCGAATGTCCTGATTATGGAAGTTACCGCCTACACGCCGTGGAAGCTGGAGGAGCGGATGAAGATCCGTGCCGAGCTGAAGAAAACCAACCCGGACTGCAAAATTGTACTGGTCGTGGACGAGAACACCGAAAAGAAGCTGGCGGACAAGGTGCGTCAGGCGAAGAAGGACGGGCTTGTTGACAATTTCATCTACGGCTCCGTTTCTTCCACCTATCTTTCGGCGGTCATCGATGCTTTGTAAGGAGGACGGTGGTGATGGGATGATATGAATGTACCAGACGGTGCGCCATTCTCCAAAATAATGAAAAATGGCAGAAGCTCTCCTTGCCGTGTGGGAGAGCAGATAAAATATTTCACACGGTCAAACTGCCCGGCGACCGCGCACCGGGACACAAAACGCGGACAACGAATTTCCAATCAAAAGGAGGAAGAAAAACGATGAGAAAACGGATACTGAGCATCCTGCTCTGCCTCGTCATGGTGGTGGGTCTGTTCCCCACAATGGCCTTTGCAGCGGGTGGCAGCGGTACAGCGAGCAACCCTATTGTAGTCACGACCTTTGAGGAGTTAAAGGCCGAACTGGAAAAGGATACCGTGGGATTGGGAATGCAGTACATCAAAGTTCCCAATGGAATCAATATTGAGAAGCTTTTAAAGCTCGAAAGTTACAATTCAGCCTTTAACGTTATCAGACAAAAGACGCTCATTGTAGATGGCACCGTTACGGTTATTGCCGCTGCAGGTACGGCCGCCGTAAGAAGTATGTTCTCCGTCCATGGCCCTGGAAATCGCCTGGATATTAGAGGAAGCGGTTCGTTGACATTCAAAGCAAACACCAACGCTTCATGCAACGCTGTTGTTGATGTCAATGACGAGGGAATGTTGAATGTGTCCGGTGGTGTTACATTGTCAGGCACCTTCAATACAGCTGTTTACGGCATGGCAGTATATAACTATGGTGGCACTGTGAATATTGACAACGCTACACTGACAGGAGAAACCGCCGGCGTTTCTTATGGAGCTGCAGTTCATGCAAACGGTGGTACAACGAACATAAAAAATGCTACACTGAAAAGTTCCGTTTCTCCGGGAGCGAATGCGATAAGTAGAAAAGGCAGTGGAACAATCTTTGTTGGAAAAGATGCCTCTTTGACGATTGAAAATAGCATCATTCATACGACCGATGGCGTAACGGATGGACATAGCATTTATCTGGAACGCGGCAACACAAAACATATTGCGGATTATCTTGGCACCAACCAGAAAATCTATAGGCAATCGGATAAAGTCCAACTGAGCGCAGATGTGACCTCCCTGACAGACAGTGTCTATATTACGGATGATGTCAGCGAGAAGATCAATGCAGTCAGCTTGACCGTAGGACCTCTTATCACGCGCGAGATGATCTCGGATTTGGCGTGTAGTTACAGTCCATCTATCAAAATGACTCTAACTAATTTCAACGTTTATAAGGGCCTGAACAATACATCGGATAAGATTGAAGGCGAAAATACACCGTATAACCCGAATCAAAGTTATACGGTAATGTATGTCTTTCGGGCAAATACAGATGAAGGTTTTAAGTTTTCAACCGAAGCAACGAAAAATGTGACGGTCACCGGTGGCGACTTCTGGATGGCAGACACCTATGGCGGCACGACAGACGCGATTCGTGTTTTTGTGAACATCCCGGCAAGTACGATTGATAAGGTTAGCCTGAACATCAAGCCGAAAGACGAGCGTACAAAAATCTCGGATTTGGCGTGTAGTTACAGCCCGGCTGGCGGGATGACTCTAACTAATTTCAACGTTTATAAGGGCCTGAACAATACATCGGATAAGATTGAAGGCGAAAATACACCGTATAACCCGAATCAAAGTTATACGGTAATGTATGTCTTTCGGGCAAATGAAGGTTTTAAGTTTTCAACCGAGGCAACGAAAAATGTGACGGTCACCAGCGGCGATTTCTGGATGGCAGACAGCTTTGGCGGCACGACAGACGCGATTCGTGTTTTTGTGACCTTCCCAGGAGCCACACCAATCGAAAGCGTGACGCTGAACGTCCCTGAATTGAAGGTTGGGGATACATCAGGTGACTTCACGCTCTCCGGCACCAATACCGGTGTCAGCGCTGTCACTACGGAGTGGAAAGACATTCCTCCGACCGGAGCAAAGGAAAGCACCTCCTATCGCGCATTGGTAACGTTGAAGGCGGAAAACGGCTATGTCTTTGATGCCAATACCAACGTGACGCTGATTGGCGATCACTGGGGCAGTGCTACCGGCATCAGCAGCGACGGCAAAACGATGACTGTCCTTGTGAGTGTGCGCATTCTACATAAACACACTTTCGGGGCCTGGCAAGATTTAGGCAACAGCGAGTATCATTTCCGGAGTTGCAGCTGCCTTTCGCAGGAAAAAGAGCCGCATGAATGGAAATACCTTGAAGGTCAGGATAAGTACAAGTGTACCGTGTGTGGGCATGAGATTGACGGTGAAAAGGAGCGCATCGGCTATGTGTATGCTTCTCCACGCAGCCCGATTGCCGGTGAACATCCCGGCGACTACACACCGGCAGAATGGGTAAAGATTGGCGGCGCAAATTACAAGGTGGAGAGCATTGTTTGGAAGAACATGGACGACACCGATGTAACTACGTTTGAAAGCGGCAAAATCTACAAAGGCACTGTGACCTTTAAGGCTAATACAGGGTTTGCGTTTGATGGGGATAGAATCTATGGCAGCAATATTTTTGACTCAAGTAATGCTGAAATTGTAGGCGATTATACGCTTGCCGACGGAGGCACAACCCTGACCGCTACCTTCAAGCTGAAGGATACGAATGTTGTCAGACCCGGTTTGCAGGTCAAGGTTAAGCTGCCTACTTTGAATGACAAGATCGGTCAGAACCTTCCGGCAGCCGAGCTTGTAGGCACCACCCTTCCGGAAAACGTTACGTTTACGTACAATGTATACGAAAACGACATTTCAACGGAAGTAACTGATCCTGATTACAAGGTAAAGCCGAATCAGAAGTATTTCTATGTGGTATGGCTGAAGCTTGGTGAAAGCACTGACATTACAGAGATTACAAAGACGTATAATGTTTCCTACGAGGTTGCAGACGGCGGAGACGCTGAGACTTATACTGATTTTGTCGGATATGGTGTCCTCGCGATGTATCAGACACCCGATACCAGCAAGATCAACAGTGTTGCGCTGACGGTTACCGCCCCGAAATACGGCGAAGCCCCCGCAACCACGGCCACCGGAGCCAATGACACCCTGTACACCGTTGGCACACCGACATGGTCTCCTGCGGTGGCGGACGGCAAGTTTGGCGCAGATACCTACACCGTTTCCATCCCTGTGACGGCAGCGAGCGGCTACAGCTTCGATGCAAACTGCATCTACACTGTCAACGGCTATGTGGCAACTTATGCGGATGGTAAGGTCAGCTACACCTTCCCGGCGCTGACAGCCCCCCATGAGCATAATTTCGGCGGCGCATGGACATGGTGGAACGACAGCGAGCATTACCAAAGCTGCGCGTGCGGTGAAATGCAGTTTGAAGCCCACACCTTTGGCAACTGGACGCCCGACACCACCAAGCACTACAAGGAGTGTTCTGTCTGCCATCACAAGGTCGTAGCCAACCATGTGGAGAGCAGCAAGATCACCGATACCCCCGCTGGTATCGGCACACAGGGCGCATGGCACACCGTGTGCGATGTTTGCGGCAAGCCGATGAATACCGGCACGTTCCCCGCGCTGGTGAAGATCGATGTTGCCAAGCTAACCGTTGCCAAGCCCGTCAAGGACGCTGCCGCGGAAATGGCCACCACCGGTGACAGCACCTACTATGTGGCAAACACCGAGTGGACGGCAGCGGACGGCGCCACTCTTACCATCGGCGAAAAGTTCAAGCCCGGTACGGCCTACACCGTGAAGATCACGCTGGAAGCCAAGAACAGCAACGTGTTCACGGCAAATTCTACCTACAATAAGATCGAAGGTAAGGATGCCAAGCTCGTGACTGCCGTTACTGGCTATACGGATTCTGTCATCCTGACCTACACCTTCGATGCCACCGAGGGCACCTATGTTCCCACCAAGCCCGCCATCACCACCGTTGCCCTGCCGGACGGCAAGGTGGGCGATGCGTACAGCCAGACTTTGGCTGCCACCGGCACCAACCCCATCGCTTGGAGCATCGAAGTCGGCGATCTGCCTGACGGCCTGACGCTGGTGGGCGACACCATCAAGGGTACGCCCTCCAAGGCCGGCGATTTCAAGTTCACCGTCAAGGCCACCAACAGCGGCGGCTCTAACACAAAGGAGCTTACCATCAAGGTCGCCGACGCGGAGGCTGCCAAGTATCACAACGTCACCCTGACCGACGCGGGCACCGGCGCTACCGGCGCTGGCAGCCATGCGGCAGGAACTACGGTCAACATCTACGCCGGAACCAAGTCCGGCTACACCTTCAACGGCTGGACCTCCGACAATGTGACCGTCCTCAGCGCCAGCAGCAAGAACGCCAGCTTCGTCATGCCGGATAAGGATGTCACCGTCAAGGCCAACTGGGTCTACAACGGCGGCGGCAGCAGCGGCGGCGGTTACACCTACTACACCATCAAGGCCACCGCAGGCGTGAACGGCTCCATCTCTCCCACCGGCAATGTCAGCGTCCGCGAGGGCCGGGATCAGACCTTCACCATCACCCCGAATAAGGGCTACGCCGTCGCCAAGGTGCTGATCGACAGCAAGAACGTGGGCGCGGTGAAGTCCTACACCTTCGAGAATGTGAAGAAGAACCACACCATCGAGGTCGTCTTTATGAAGGCCAGCGGTAATCCCCAGACCGGCGTGTTCGTGGATGTGCCGGAGGGCAGCTACTATGAGGAAGCTGTCAACTGGACCGTGGAAAAGGGCATCACCACCGGCACCGATGCGACCCACTTCTCCCCCAATGGCATCTGCACCCGCGCGCAGGCCGTCACCTTCCTGTGGCGCGCCGCAGGCAGCCCCGCAGCCAAGTCCGCAGTCATGCCCTTTGCCGATGTGAAGGCTGGCAGCTACTACTATGACGCAGTGCTGTGGGCCGTGGAGAACGGCATCACCAAGGGCACCAGCGACACCATGTTCAGCCCCGACGCCACCTGCTCCCGTGCGCAGATTGTGACCTTCCTGTGGCGCTCTCAGAAGTCCCCGGCAGCGGGCACGGCCAATCCCTTCACCGATGTGAAGGCAAGCGCCTACTACGCTGACGCGGTGCTGTGGGCTGTCAAGGAGGACGTCACCAAGGGCACCACCAACACCACGTTCAGCCCTGACGCCAACTGCACCCGCGCACAGATCGTCACCTTCATCTGGCGGGTGCTGGCGAAGTAAAGGAAACACTATGCCCCACATGGCTGAATAGCAAAGCCGCTGGCAAAAACCCATAAGCGAACATCGGACAGCGCAGCGGACGGGCATTTGCCCCGAAGCTGCGCTGTCTCTTTTTCGCCATACGAAACTATTTGACCGAACACACAACACTTTGAGCCGTGCCGCTATTCCAGCGCGGCAGGAGACAGCATTATGAAAAAAATCAGAAAAATTGCCCGTCCCATGATCTGCATGGTAGTCCTGCTCTTTGCCATGACCACGGCAGTCATGAGCTGCTATCGGAAAGACCCTGACACCGTTAACATCCCCGGCAAAACGCCCTCCAACACCTCCGAACAGCAGGCGGACCCCATCCCCACTGTCAACCGGCAGGCGGAACTTGCCGATGCCAAAAGCAAGAATCCCGACGCTGTGGCGTGGCTATATATCCCCGGCGTAGAGATAGACGACCCTGTGATGCAGGCGGAGGACAACGGCTTTTACCTGAACCGTGACGAGCTGCGGGAGTTCAGCACCTGGGGCTGCTACTACGCCGACTGCCGGAATCACCTGAGCAGTCGGGAGACTCTGGATGCCAACACCGTTATCTATGGACATTCCTCCAACGACTGTGACCCGGACGGTGTGCGGTTTACCAAGCTGCACCGCTACATGGACGCGGATTTCGTAAAGGAGAACCCCTACATCTACCTATCCGTAGATGGGGATGATCTGATCTTCCAGATCACCGCCCTGTTCATCACGGATATTGAATTTGACTATATCAATCCCAATCCCATCGGCGGCGAGCTTACCGACTTCTTTCAGACCGTGGAGAGGAAAAACTGGCTGGACTTTAACGGCGTGACCTTCTCCGAGGGCGATACCATCCTGACGCTCTCCACCTGCTGCCGGAAGTACGACAAGAACAACACCGGCAACCAACGGCTGGTGATCATGGCGAAGCTGCTGCCGGAGGGTGCCACAGAACAGGCATTCACCGTCAAGCTGACAAAGAAACCGGAAATGCCATGAACAACAATAATATGATAAAAACCGGACCCCATCCTTGCGATACTGAAAAGCAGCGTATAGCATAGGGAAAACGACGGCTGCTCTGTATGGGGCGGCCGTCGTTTTTGCTGTTCCACTTTGTTCAACTGGAAAGGAACCTATGCGTATGAGAAGAAAGCAGCACAGGTTGATTTTTTGCACTGCTGCGCTGCTTGTATTGGTCCTGCTTATTGTACTGTTTGTCAAAGGCTGCTCCGGCAGCGACCCGCTAACCGGCACATGGGACTATGACAGCAACACGACCTATCAGTTTGACGGCAAAGGAAGCGGTGCAATGGTCCTTACCTCCGCAACTTATGATTTTTCCTATCATGTGAAGGACGATCAGCTCTTTATCGACTTTTCAAATGAAGCCGCACGGGATTGCACCTATACATTTTCTGTAAATGGCAACATGCTCACCCTGACAGGCGGAGAAGGAACCGTCGGCGGAACCTATGAGCTGCACAGACAGGAGGAATAGCCGGGTGAACAGTCAATGAAATGGATCAGCATCAAAGGAAAGTATCAAAGGAAACATAAGCCGTTTCGCAACTAGATTCCCATTCTCATTTTGCTGGCAGCGTCCTCTGTAGGAGCCATTATGGCAGTCCGAGGTATTCTGAGAGATCAGAACAGACAGGAGGAATATGATCTTATATCAGAAAGTGTTCATGCAGAGGAAAGCAGCACTGCGGATTATATTCCAGTTATTCCAGTTATCTCTGACGATACCACAAGCGAGCCTGCGGAAAAAGACACAGAGCCGGAAATCCTGACGCAGTACGCTTCTGTGTATAAGCAGAACCCCGACCTGTTCGGCTGGATCTGTATTGAGAACACCGTTTTGAACTACCCGGTGATGCATACCCCGGACGATCCGGAAAAATACCTGCGCCTGTCCTTTGAGGGTGAAACCAGCACTGCCGGTACGCCTTTTATGGACGCAAAATGTGGAATTGACAGTGATAACTATATCATCTACGGGCACAACATGAAAAACGGCACTATGTTCCGTGAAATTCTGCAATACGCCAACAAAAGCTATTGGCAGGAGCATCCCATGATCAAATTTAATACGCTCTATGAGCAGGGCGAATATGAAGTTCTGGCAGCCTTTTATGACCGGGTATATTACGCAGATGAGAACTGTTTTAAGTTTTACCGCTTTATCAAGGCTGCCGACAAAGCAGACTATGACAATGCCATTCAGAATTATAAAGAAAAAAGTTTGTACGACACAGGGGTGACTGCCGAGTACGGCGATAAGCTCATTACCCTTGTTACCTGTTCCTATCACGAAGAACACGGACGATTCGTAGTGGTTGCCCGCCAAAGGTAAAAGCACATTCTTTGCAAGTAAAAGGCGGCTGCCGGATTATTCCGAACAGTCGCCTTTTACTTGTCAGTCTTAAATGCATCTGCCTGCTGGCAGAGGGAAATGTACTTCTGTATTTCCGCTTCACTCTTTCCTGCAAAGAAATCTGTAACGGTTTTTGATACCGTAGCAGTCGCCGTATTGGGAAATACGATGGCATCCAGACTGATATTCAATTCTTCTGCCAACAATGCAACCGTTTCAAATCGTGGGTTGCTACGTCCGAGTTCAATCTCAATGATGGTACGGACACTCATGTGCAGTTTCTCCGCCAGTGCCCTTTGTGTAAGGTGCCGCCTTGCTCGCGCAGCACGGAGGGCAGCAGCAAAAGAATCAACTGGGTTCTTCATTTCAACTCACCTCATATATATCTTAGTGTGCGCTAATGCTCATATAAATAACCATCTAAATCATATCTGATGAGTTATAAATCATATTTTGGAGGTTAGAAGAAGATGGATAAAAATATTCGCCAGAGCAGGAGGCATCTATAACACGGTAAACCGTTACCGCGCAAAATGCCTTTTTTCAAAAAGATTGTTTCTACAAACAGACAAGGAGCTGAGTTGCACTTTCGGAGCTGAGTTGCAGCTCATTTATTATGCACTAAAACTCATGAATGAAAATGCGGAAGCTCCGCCAAACGGAAGCCGCTTTTCTACACGCACCAAAACAAAGCTGAAAGGCACCCAAACGGATTTTTATTTCCGTGAGGGTGCCTTTTGTCGTATTGCGTTTTTGCACTCTGTCGGCTGCCGCAGCCCGCCCTTTCGCTCTGCTTCTTTTGATTTGATGGTCATAGAGCAATAAGGAGGTACGGCGTATGGATTACTCGTAAAAATTTCTTCAAAAATCTTTCGCCCAATTTGGAAGTTGGGGCATCGGCTACCGTAGTAGTGGCGAAAGGGGAGGACAAGTATCACCCGCCTTTGCGGACGCGAAGGGAGGTGAGAAAATGAAACCTCATTCGCATGAAGAACATATCCAGCATACCTTTGATGCGTTCTGTAAAAAGGTACTGCGGAATGAAGCGCGGGATTACCTCGACGAGTTGGCACGGAAGCGAAATCGTGAGATCAGCTTTTCCGATTTGCCGGTTGAAGTCATGGAACAGCTTTCGACCTGTGACATCTATTTTGTCGAGAAACAATCCTTTGGCGTTCTTGATTACAGGGTGCATATCGACAATGACGAGCTGGCAGAAGCCATAGCAGCCCTGCCCGCCCAGAAGCGCGATATTATTCTGCTGTCCTATTTCCTTGATATGCCGGACAGTGAGATCGCCAAAGCACTGAACATGGTGCGCAGCTCCGTTGCTTACCGCAGATCCGCCACATTAAAATTGCTGAGAGAACTGATGGGAGGAAAAGCAGATGAACAATAACCTGAACAACGCACGTCTGCTGCCCTTTACTGTCATTCAGAAAGCAGCAGGCGGCGACGTGGAAGCCATCAACGCGGTTTTGAAACACTATGCGGGTTATATTGCCAAACTGTCTCTGCGAGAGCTATACGACGAATACGGCAATCCCCATCTCTGTGTGGACGAAGAACTGCGCCGGAGGCTGGAAACCAAGCTCATAACGAAGATCCTCACTTTTCGGGTAAATTGACCCGACTGCCGGACAAGCACTTTCCCCTTTCTGCAAGTCCGACTGACTGTTCCTTGACAAATACGCGCGTAAGATAACGACGATTGCGTCATAAAGCACAAAGGATACATCCCTTTTGCGCCGAGCCGTGCGGTGGGTGCGCCATGACCCGTATCCGGGAGGATATGCCGAGCGACAAACTCTTTCACCGTAATGCAGTGTGGCAGCTTGCGGGCGAGGATGCGCAAAAGGAATAATGGTACTCCCTTGCAGCCACAGTCCGAGCGTTAAAAGCGTCGCAGGCGATGGGCAGGGCTTCGGCAGACCGTCGGAGGGGTGAAATTCCCGTGGAGCTGCGCCAGCAGCCGTCCTTTCAGCTTCTTTATTATGATTTAAGTTTTTCTATCCCATGAAAGGGGGATTTGTTTCTTATGAACACAGCAATCAATCAGAAAACAAATGTCCCCGTTGTA
>ULTR01049593.1_pt1 | contig 34814 bp, 34 predicted proteins | sample 1957781 | NCBI WGS metagenome assembly ULTR01 (sample SAMEA4835739, study PRJEB28245) | human gut metagenome | biome: gut microbiome; material: fecal sample | place: Denmark | collected 2008 | reverse complement strand
GCAAAATCAATGGCACGACCTGACGGTAAGAGTGTTTATGTAATTTTACTGGCAGACAGAAAAACGCCGTCCTTTGCTTTTGCGGAGGACGGCGTTTTTTAATGCTTTCAGACTAATAAAAAGATTTCGGGTTTACGATATTCCGATTTTATTCCTTTTTTCGAGAGGACAATATCTGATTTTATTCCTTTTTGCAATAAATCAATATCCGATTTTATTCCTTTTCGGTTGACAAATACAAAAAAACAGAGTATAATATCGGTAATAAAACTTGATTTCGGAGGAACGTTATGTTAAAAAGAAAAGCATATCAGAAACTTGTCGAGTGGAAAAATACGCATCGGAATAACTGTCTGATGGTGAAGGGGGCAAGGCAGGTTGGGAAAACTTATCTTATCCGCGAGTTCGGGAAAAAAGAGTATAAAAGTTTTGTCGAAATCAATTTTATCAAAAATCAGGAATTAAAACAGATTTTTGCGGGGACGTTGGACGCCGAATCCGTTTATAAAAGAATGACGGCTATGATAAACGGAGTAAATCTCGTAAAAGGCGATACGCTGATATTTTTAGACGAAATTCAGGCGTGCGGAAGCGCGCGCACCGCCTTGAAATTTCTTGCGGAGGACGGGAGATTCGACGTTATCACTTCCGGAAGCCTTTTAGGTCTGACGTATGGTGAAGACGCCGACGAAAATACGGAAGAACCCGAATCCGTTCCTACCGGATACGAAACGTTTCTTACGATGTATTCGCTTGATTTCGAGGAATTTCTTTGGGCGGAAGGGTACGAAAGCGGAATTTCTTACTTGAAAGAACTTTTTGATAAAAAAGAAAAAGTGCCTTTCGCGCTAAATGAAAAATACGAAACGCTGTTCCGTGAGTATATGGTGGTGGGCGGTATGCCGGAAGTCGTTGCCGATTATGCCATAAATCACGATTTTACGAAGGTTGCCGCTTTGCAGGAAAAAATTCTCGAAAACTATCGTTTCGATATTTCAAAACACGCAAAGGGCGCGGAAAAAATAAAGGTGCGCAAATGTTACGACGCTATTCCGAAACAACTAGCAAAGGAGATCACGAAATTTCAGTATTCCACCGTGGAAAAAGGGCAGACAAGCAAAAAATACGGCGGAAGCGTTCAATGGCTGAAAGACTCGAATATCGTTAATCCGTGTTACAATATTCACGAGCCGTATTTGCCGTTGATGGCGAACGCCGATGAAGATCAGTTCAAATTGTATATCAACGATACGGGCTTGCTGTGCGCTATGTACGGTTTTGAAACCAAAAGAGCAATTCTTGAAAACACAATAAAAGGGAATGCCAAAGGCGGTATTTACGAAAACATTATCGCCGAAACGTTGGTGAAAAACGGCTATGCGCTTTATTATTACAAGCCGGACGATTCCAACGAACTGGAATTTCTGATAGAAAAAAACGGGGAAGTGGTCCCGGTGGAAGTGAAAGCGGGAAATACCGCAACAAAATCGCTGAACAGATTTATAGAAGCATATAAACCGTCGGCGGCATATAAAATCGTTGACGGAAACGTCGGCACGAACGACGTAAAACTCACTATTCCGCATTATATGGCGATGTTTTTATAAAAACGGTTATGTTGCTGTCAATCGGGATTGGCGAAAAATTCAGAAGAAATACGGAAAAACGGCGCAAAAAAACGCAAAAAAAATATTGCGTACAGTCGGGCGATAACATATATCACGAAGACGGGCGATTTTCGATTGCAGACAGTAATGTTACCTATCGGTCGCTTTTGAAAGCTTTTGCGCAGGCTAATATCCGTAATCCGAGGGGCTAAGATTTAGCGCCAAAAAGCGGTAAAAATTCAATTTTTAATTAAAAAATAAGGTTTTAGTAGTCATTCTTCTCGGAGAGTGACTACTTTTTTTCTCTTCAAAATCTCTTGTCAGGTCAAAAATCGGTCGAAAAAACGGGGTGGTTCCTCAAATTGAACACTTTTCTGTATCTACCGCTATGGGTAAATAAGGGTGATAGAGTAGGCGTTGCCCACTCAATCACTAATTGTTTTAAGCCAAAATCAGTTTGATAAATCCATCTAAATTTTCTCGTTCGTAGGGGAAACCACGACTTCAAAAATTTATCCGTCTTTCTCTTTCTGCTTTTGTCTTAAAACTGCGTTGCACCTTTTATATAATTACTTTTCGCAAAATAAAAGCGAAAAACTCTAAAAGGAATTATTGGTTGGGCGTGCAACGCCTAAGGAGAAAATTATGTCAAAATACAAATTAATCATTGAATATTACCAAAAAGGCAACAATAACAGCCAAATCTCTACCCTTTGCAGCTGTTCTCGCACGACTGTATGGACTGTTCTAAAAAGAATAAAGGCGTTAGGAATTGAAGTTTACGTGCTGAATGATATGAGCGAAGAAGAAATCTCTTCCTTATTGTTTCCCGAAAGGGCGAAAGCAGGGGACGGATATCTGATTCCCGATTTTAAGTGGGAAGAGTTTCAAATGTGTAAACATCGTTCTTCAATCAGGCTCTGTTGGCGCAGATACTGCAAACGGGCGGCAAAACAAAACTTGATGGCGTATAGTTGGAAAGTTTTATAAACATTCAACTAAAGGTTAGGACAAAGACGTTCTAACCTTTTACTTTTATATATTGTTTTAACCAAATAAGCACAAAACTCCCAAATAAAGCAGTGTTTTAAGTCAAAAGGGTTAAAAAATCAAGGATTTTCTTATTCACAACATATAAATTACTTGAATTACGTAAAAACCGTTGATTTTTATTCGTAATTTGAGTAAAATAAGTATAACAAGATAAGGAAACGATAGTAATGGAAGATTTTTATTTGAGTCGAGCCCTATTCCGCACGCAAGAAATCTTGGACAACTTTACAAACGAAAGAAGTATTCTGTCTTTTAAAAGAGCAGAGTATTTTTGTTGTTAAATACACAGAATCAATTCAATAATTGGCCTTTATTAATTTTATTTTAAATATCGTTTTAGATTTAAAATATTCATGTTTCTCATAAATACTTCTTTAATTTAAGAGGAACTTTTAAATTTTGGGAGTAACTAACAGACTTTTTATCTATAGAAAATGTTTAAAGATACGGACCAAATAATTATTGTTAAATATAATAACTTGTAATTTAGTCTAATTTGAAATACAAAAGCTTTACTTTTGGGACATTTTTCAAAAGTAACAGTCTTTTATTTAAATTTAATCTCGTCGTTCTCAGAACCGCGACGGGCGAGATATGCGTTTCGTGCGGAGACAATATCGAAGGCCCGGTAAAAGTTTTGCCGGACGCAGATAAAATCAGCGTTTACGACCCCGATGGAGGAATCAGACTTATCTGATGAATATCGAAAAATTATATCCCGCATACAAGGATTACCTGTGGGGCGGCGAAAAACTGAAAACAAAATACGGCAAAAACACCGATACGAAACCTCTTGCCGAGAGTTGGGAATTGTCCTTTCACGAGGCAGGCTCGACGCGTATTGCCGACGGAAGAACGCTTGCGGAAGCGGTTACACCGGAAGATTTGGGAAAAAAGTGCCGAAAATTTGACGAATTTCCGCTTATGATAAAACTTATTGACGCAAAAGACGACCTGTCGGTGCAAGTTCATCCGTCGGACGATTATGCTCTGAAAAACGAAAAATCTTTTGGCAAAACCGAAATGTGGTATATTGTCGAGGCGGAGGAGAACGCCGGTATATATATCGGATTTAAAAGAAAGGTTTCGAGGGAAGAACTTGAAGAGGCAATAAAAAATAATTCCGTAACCGAACTTCTTAATTTTGTAAAAGTCAAAGCCGACGAAAGTTACTTTATCCCGTCCGGCACCGTTCACGCGATATGCAAAGGTTGTCTCATATGCGAGATACAGCAAAACAGCAATCTTACGTATCGTCTGTACGACTATGGCAGAAAAGATAAAAACGGAAACGTAAGGGAACTTCACGTTAAACAGGCGCTTGCCGTCGCCAATCTTAATAAATTCCGGAATAAAAAGTTTTATTTTAATATTCTGGGAAAATGCGGATATTTCAAAGTGAAAAAACTTACGGTAGAAAACAAAAAAGTACTCAAAAAGAACGCCGGCAGTTTCAGATGCGTTACTTGTGTGACGGGCGAGGGAGAAATCAACGGCATAAAATTTTCAAGAGGCGACAGTTTTTTTATTTCCGCACTATGCGAAAAAGTCGAGTTAACGGGTAACGCCGGAATCATACTTACGGAAATATAATTCTGTCGGAAGTAACGATATGATTGATAAAAAGGAATATTATATAGGAATCGATCTGGGCGGCACGTTTATTAAAGGCGGTATCGTCGATAAATCGGGCGAAATAATCGTCTGCGATAAGGTACCCACCGAAAGCGACAAGGGCGCGGAGGCCGTTGCGGATAACGTGAGTTTTCTCGTCAACCTGCTTATTGCGGGGGTAAAAACGGACGCAAACAGAATATTCGGAATAGGAATGGGTGTTCCGGGAGTTGTCGACAGCGAGAAAGGAAGAGTCGCCTATTGTGCAAATTTAAACTGGATTGACGTCGGAATTGCGGAAAAAATTGAAAAAAGAACCGGTTTTTCCGTAAAAATTGCAAACGACGCCAACGTTGCCGCTCTCGGCGAGGCGCGCTACGGAGTGGGCCGCGAATATCGCGATTTTGTTTTTCTGACCCTCGGCACGGGCGTCGGCGGAGGTATTATCATAAATAAAAAACTTTACGAAGGCAACCGTTCCGCCGGGGCCGAAATAGGACACATGGTTATCGAGGACGGAGGAGAGGAGTGTACGTGCGGCCGTCGCGGCTGTTTCGAAGCGTACGCTTCGGCAACGGCTTTGATACGGGAAACCAAAAAAGCGATGATATCGCATCGTGACAGCAAGATGTGGGAGTTGGGTACAACCGAAAAAATTAACGGCAAAACCGCTTTCGATTATGCCGATTTCGACCCGTACGCCAAAGAAGTCGTGAACGCCTATATCGAAAAACTTGCATGCGGTATAGTAAACATTGCTAATATTTTCAGACCCGAGGCCGTTATAATAGGCGGAGGCGTCTGCGAGCAGGGCGACGTTCTTATTAAGCCCGTGCAGAAAGCGCTTGACAAAGAAATATTCGGAAACAAATACAGTCCGCGCTGCGTGGTCCGAACTGCCGAACTCGGAAACAGAGCAGGAATTTTAGGTGCGGTCGCATTGATTGAAAAATAGCGCCGACTTATTAAAACATATTATTAACTTCCCTAAAGGGAAGTTATTTTTTTATATTTATCAATTTATAATATGTTTAACTTATTGACAAAAAAACTTTTTTGCAGTAAAATATAATTAAAGTCAAAGAAAGTCAAATATATTACGGAGAGCGCCGCTTGTCGTGAGGGACGACGGCGGCGCGTGAAACGGGTGAAAATCAGCGACGTCATCGAAAAATTTATAATCGATATTATAGGAGACGCGGACGGGGCGGAAATAAGTCGCAACGAACTTGCGTCGTATTTTCATTGCGCGCCTAGCCAGATTAACTATGTGCTTGCTACCCGGTTCACTCTTGAAAGAGGTTACAGGGTTACCGGTCATCGCGGAGGAGGAGGGTTTATCAGAATTGAGAGGTTCGACGCTAATTCCAAACCATATCTCAACAAAGTTCTTGAAACTCTTGAAGAGTCCGTAAGTTATACAAGGTCAAAACAGATTATTGATCATCTTGTTGAGGATGCCGCCATTACCCGCGAGGAGGGCGATTTGCTTGACGCAGCGACGTGCGAAAAGGCCTTATCGGCGCCTGCAAAAATTTCGGACAGTATAAGAAGTAATATATTGCGTGAAACGATAATTCGTTTATTAAAGAGGTAATATGAGAAATTATTCAGGCAAATTATGCGACGATTGTCACAGTCGTCCCGCAACGTGCGTAACCACGATAGAAATCAACGGTGCAAGATACGAGGTCGCTCTTTGCGACGATTGCTACAAACGTCGGGCGGCCGCAAACTCTCCGGTTTATCGGACGTTTATGAATCCCGAGCCCGAGTGTTCCGTATGTCATACGCGGTTGAGCGACGTCGCCGACGGCAGGTATCTCGGTTGCAGCGAGTGTTATAACGTTTTCAGAAGTCAGGTACTGAATAATATATACGAAATGCACGGCACGCGTAAACACGTCGGCAAAAAACCGCGCGCTGACAGACGCAATAAGAACGTCGGATTGTCCGACGACGAAAATCTGCGCGAACAATATCATCTTGCCAGGGACGAAGGCAGACTTGACGACGCCGAAGAAATTCTGGATTTTCTGAGAGGTGAAAACGATGATCAACGATAATTCCGATAATATAGTGGTATCGTCGAGGGTAAGACTGGCGAGAAACGTAAAAGGCTTGCCTTTTCCTCAAAAACTTTCGGACGCGGGCGCTGTGTCGTATCTTGTCAACGCGGCGGTACGCGCAGCCGGTTTCGAGCACGAACTGTATTTTATGTCGGACCTTCACGAGGTTGAAAGACAGGCTCTTGTGGAAAGACACCTTATAAGTCCTGACCTTGCGGGGAAAGATTCGGGAGCGTTGCTTTTGTCCGACGACGAAAGTATTGCGGTTATGATAAACGAAGAGGACCATTTTCGCGCGCAATGCATTAAAAGCGGATTTGCTTTGCAGGAATGTTATAATGCAATCGAGCGTTACGACGACAGTTTAAGCAAGGTTATTCCGGTCGCATACGACAGCGAATTCGGTTATCTTACCGCGTGTTTGACAAACGTCGGCACGGGAATGAGGGCATCGGTTATGGTATTTCTTCCGGCAATGACTTTTACCGATATGATTGACAATTTCTTGCTGATTGCGAAGAATAACGGACTGACTTTTCGCGGAGTTTACGGCGAGGGAAGTAAGCCTATAGGATGTCTTTATCAACTTTCAAACGCACGTTCGATAGGTCTTAGCGAACAACAGATTATCGACAACGTATCTAAATCGGTTTCTGAAATGTGCGCGTCCGAACAAGGCCTCAGGCGACAGTTGTTAAGTCGCGAAAAAAACGAACTGACCGACAAGGCTTATCGCGCTTACGGGGTATTAAGTAACGCAAGGATATTGTCCAGCGGTGAATTTATGGAACTTGTGGCTTTTTTAAAACTCGGAATGGCAATGGACGTAATTGAGTTTAAAGATATCAAAACGCTTGATAAACTTATTATTGACGCACAACCCGCAAATCTTGTAAAGATAGCGAAATCATACAGTCTCGACGCGGGACAGCGCGACCTCGTTCGCGCGGCACTGGTAAGGCAAGTGCTTAAAGAATTGAAATAACGGGAGGCAATTATGTTGCAGGACAGTAAAAACGTTCAGCGTATCAAACAGGAAGCCTATAACGTCGCTACGCAGACCGGCGGTGAAATCGGCAGCGAGCATCTTCTTGCGGGAATCGTCGTTATAGACGGGTCAATCGCAAATAATCTTTTGCGACTTCACGGCGTAACTTTACCCCGTATTCAGAACTGTTTTCACGCGGTAAGTCTTAAAACCGAACCGTATTACTCGGCTCGCACGAAAAGAATACTTGAAAACGCTCAGATATTTGCGGCCGAAAGCGGTGAGAACGTAGTCGGCAGCGAACATCTTCTTGCCGCAATCATTAACGAAAGAGATTGCATAGGTTATGCCATTCTGTCGAATACCGCGGACAATATTTCGTTGCTGGAAAAAGAACTTATCGATATTCTCAATGAGGAAAAACGTAACAATTTGGGATATTTCGAAGCGAGGAACAGCAGCGAGAACCCCGGTGTTGACGTAACGGACGTCGGTCAGGCAATCGAAAACGTAAATAAAAGGATGAGAGGCTTTGGGGTTGAAGACGATAACGCGATAAAACGCATAGGTAAAAGCGAAATGCAAAATCAGTCCGGCACGGTAAAAGAACTTGAAGGTTTCGGGTCGGACCTCACGCAGAAAGCCAGAGAAAACAAACTCGATCCCGTTATAGGGCGCGATAAAGAAATCGAGAGAATCATTCAGATTCTTTGCCGCCGTACGAAAAACAATCCCGTACTCATCGGTGAACCGGGCGTAGGAAAATCCGCAGTATCGGAGGGACTTGCGCTTGCTATCGTAAACGATCAGGTGCCCGACGCGTTGAAAGGAAAAAAAGTATTTTCTCTCGATATGGCAGGCATCGTTGCGGGTACGAAATACAGAGGAGAATTCGAGGAGCGTTTCAAAACGGCTCTCGAGGCCGTAAAACGAGCGGGAGACATTATACTATTTATCGACGAAATCCATACGATAGTCAATGCGGGAGGAGCGGAAGGCGCGGTTGACGCCGCCAACATTCTTAAACCAATGCTTGCGCGCGGTGAGATACAGACTATCGGCGCAACTACTATCGACGAATATCGGAAATATATCGAAAAGGACGCCGCTCTCGAAAGAAGATTTCAACCCATTATTGTCGAGCAACCGTCGGTAGAAGATACAGTCCTTATTCTTAAAGGTCTGAGAGACAAATACGAGGCTCACCACAAGGTTACGATAACCGACGAAGCTATCGAGGCCGCCGCAAATTTTTCGGACAGATACATTACCGACAGATTTTTGCCCGATAAAGCAATCGACCTTGTCGACGAGGCGGCAAGCAGAAAACGCATTTTTGCCTTTACGCTTCCCGACGATATAAAAAAAGCCGAAGAAAAACTTAACAGCCTTAATTACGATATAAAAGAGGCGTCGCATAACGAGCAGTTCGAAAAGGCTGAAAAACTGAAAGCAGAAAGGGATAAACTCAAAAAAATCGTGGACGAAGGACGCGAAAGTTACGACAAAGAAAAGGCCAGCGCAAAATTGTCGATAGGAGAGGACGATATTGCTGAAATCGTTGCCGACTGGACGGGTATTCCCGTGTCAAAACTCACCGAGGCCGAAAGCAAACGACTTATGAGACTTGAAGAAACCTTGCACAAACGCGTTATCGGACAGAACGAAGCCATATCTGCGGTCGCACGAGCAATAAAACGCGCCCGCGCGGGAATTGCCGACCCGAAACGTCCAATCGGAAGTTTCATATTCCTTGGACCTACCGGCGTAGGAAAAACCGAACTGTCTAAAGCACTTGCCGAGGCTATGTTCGGCGACGAAAACCTGATGATTCGCGTGGATATGAGCGAATATATGGAAAAATCCAACGTCAGCAAACTTATAGGCAGCGCACCCGGTTACGTGGGATTCGACGAGGGCGGACAACTTACCGAGAAAGTCAGAAGAAAACCCTATTCGGTCGTTTTATTCGACGAAATCGAAAAAGCCCACCCCGACGTGTTCAATATGCTGTTGCAGATTCTCGAAGACGGAAGACTTACCGACAGCCACGGCAGGACGGTGAGTTTCAAAAATACGATAATCATTATGACAAGCAACATCGGCGCAGGCGAACTGAACAGAACGCAAAGACTCGGTTTCGGCAGCGAAGACGAGTACGACGACGTGCGCGACAGACAGATAAACGCGTTGAAAGAGGTTATGAAGCCCGAATTTATCAACAGAATCGACGAAATTGTCGTTTTCGCACCGCTTGAAAAACAGGACGTTGAGAAAATTGCCGATATTATGCTTAAAAATCTTGAAAAAAGGCTTGATGAACACGGTATTACGCTTGAAATCGATAAAGAAGCAAAAGCATATCTCGTCGATAAGGGATACGATAAGGAATACGGCGCGCGTCCTATGAGAAGAACCATTCAGCGCCGTGTCGAAGACAAACTTTCGGAGGAAATACTTCTCGGTAACGTCAAAGAAAACAGCGTTGTTAAAATATCGTTGAAAGACGGCGAACTGTCTTTTGAAAACGAATGACGACAGCGGGTTTAAAGAAATTTTTAATCCGATGCAATGAAAAACACGCCCGGTTTCCCGGGCGTGTTTGCTATTAAAAATCAATAATTGCATTCTATAACGCCGACGTCTCCTTTATGGCGTTTGTACACGACGTTTACCTTTCCCGTTTCGGGGTTAAGATAGAGGAAAAAGTCGTGGTCGAGTAAAGTCAACTGGTCGATTGCGGCGTCGAGAGTCAAAGGTTTCAGTTCGAATTGTTTGGTACGCACGGGCTTAAGCTCGGGCAATTCCTCGACGTCCGAAAAATCGTCGAAAGATGTCGTTTCATCGTGATTTTTGTAGGTTTTTTCGATTTTCGTGCGGATTTTACGCATTTGTCTTTCGAGCATGGGAATCACAACGTCGATATTGTCGTAAATATTATCCGACGTTTCTTCCGCGCGAATCATTCGGTCGCCGAAATAGATAGTCGCTTCGAGGGTATAACGCTCGCGGTTTTTTTCCTGCGTGCAGACGAATTTTGCAACGGCGCCGTCCTTTTCGATAAAACTTGACAGTTTGGACTCGGAATCTTTGCGGTCGAAATACTTATTGAGTTTTTCGAATTTTTTCTCGATTACCGATTTCAGTCTGTCGGGAACGTTATAGTTTCGTCCTATAATTTCAATACGCATATAAATGCCTCCTTATTCTGGACTGACTATATTATAACATTATTGACAAAGGATTTCAATACCCGATTGAAAAAAGACGAAATAAAAGGGGAATATTTTTCCCGATATTAAAGATAGTGCCGTTTTATTCTTGAATTTATTTTAATATTATAATATAATACCAAATATGAAAATCGGAATCAGCACGGCAACATATTTTGAAAAATTGCCCACGGAAGAAACATTTCCTTATATCAAAGCGGCCGGTGCGGACGTAGCAGAAGTGTTTATGAACACTTTTTCGGAATATACGCCCGAATTCGGTCGTATTCTGAAAAAAAATGCCGATGAGGCGGGGGTCAGCGTTTATTCGGTGCATGCGAGCAATCTGAATTACGAACCCAACCTCAATAATCCGACCAGGCGCGCACGGGACGATTCGGAAGTATTTTATCGCGAAGTTCTTTCAAACGGAAAATTGCTGAATGCAAAATCGTATACCTATCACGGGGGAACGCGGCTTAAACGGCGCGAATACGTTTTCGACTTTTCAAAGCTCGGCGCGCGCATCGAGGAATTGTGTTCAATAGCCGAAGAATACGGAATATCACTTTCGTATGAAACGGTGCACTGGGCGTATTTCAGTTATCCCGGATTTTTCACGTCCCTTAAGGAGTTTTCGAAAAGCGTTCGTTGCACGCTCGATATCAAACAGGTTATGCAGGCGGGGCTCAATTACCGGGATTTTATTCCCGCAATGGAGGGTCGACTAAACAACGTACATCTTACCGATTATGACGAAAACGGAAAGATTCTGCGTCCCGGCAAAGGCGTCGTCGATTATTACGATTTATTTTCGAGACTTAACGACATCGGATACGACGGCCCGCTTATGATTGAACTTTATTCGGCAAACTACGATAAATTCGACGAAATTAAAGAATGTGTTGAATATCTTAACGATATCTTGCAAAAAGTCAGATAAATTCAAAAAACAGAGGTTTATTATGAAATACAATAAGACCGAAAACAAATTGAAATTCGATTACAATAATATGACTGCCGCCTTCATAGGCGAAAGAGGATTTACCGATAAAGAATTACATAGTATGATTCCGGCGGCAAAAGCCGCGTTCTATAAGGTATGCGAAGGAAGAGGAAAAGGCTGGATGGGCTGGACCGAACTTCCTTACAATCAGAGCGAAATCGTCGACGATATTCTTGCAACCGCAAAAGATATCCGTAAAAACTTCGATAACTTTGTGGTTTTGGGAATAGGAGGCAGCGCGCTCGGTCCCATTGCCGTATATCAGGCGCTTTGTCATCTGCATCACAACGAACTTCCGAAAAAAATCAGAAAAGCCCCGAAGTTTTACGTTGAAGACAATATCGACCCCGAACGTATGAACGCGCTTTTCGACATAATCGACCCCGCTAAAACGATGTTCAACGTAATTACTAAATCGGGCGCGACTTCGGAAACGATGAGTCAGTATCTTATCGTAACGGATATTCTTAAAGAAAAACTCGGTGATAATTACAAGAACAACGTTATTGCAACGACGTCGGAAAAATCGGGAAATCTCATTAAAATCGCAAAAGCCGAAGGCTTTAAAACCTTTTATATTCCCGACGGCGTCGGCGGCAGATTTTCCGAACTCTGTCCTGTGGGACTTCTTCCCGCGGCTGTTTTGGGAATTGACATAAAAGGTATGTTAAGCGGTGCGGAATTTATGGATAAAACGTGCAATAAACCCGTTCCCGCTAAAAATCCTGCGCTTATGGCGGCCGTATTGCAATATCTTGCAATGAAAAAAGGCTACAACGTATCGGTTATGATGCCGTATGCCGACAGTCTGAAATATATGGCCGACTGGTACTGCCAGTTATGGGGCGAAAGTCTCGGCAAAGCCGTCGACCTTGACGGTAACAGGATAAACGCAGGGCAGACGCCCGTCAAATCTCTGGGTGTTACCGACCAGCACAGTCAGGTCCAACTTTATACCGAGGGTCCTTACGATAAAGTGGTTACTTTTATCGCCGTCGAGTCGTTCAGAAGCGAACTGCTTATTCCCGACGGCGCGGAGGAATATCCAGACGTGAACTTCCTTTGCGGCGCGACCATGGGCAAACTTCTGAATACTGAACGAGATGCAACCGAGTATGCGCTTATGAAAGCGGGAAGATTAAATAATACCATAATTCTTCCCGAAGTAAACGCTTTCACAATCGGGCAACTTCTGTATTTCTACGAATTGCAGACCGCTTACGAAGGCGCGCTTCTGAATATCGACGCTTATAATCAACCCGGCGTCGAAGAGGGAAAAAACGCTACTTACGCTATGTTCGACCGCAAAGGTTACGAAAACAAAAAGGCGGAACTCGAAGCCCGTCCCGCGAAATCGTCAAAGTATATTATCTGATATGAGTAATTTTTACGCACTTATTAACCGAATGAAGTATATAAGACGCTGGTGTCTTATGCGCTCGAATAACGACGAAAATCTGTTTGAGCATTCCTTTCAGGTTGCGGTTATCGCGCACGCGCTCGCGCTTATTAAAAACAAAAAATTTTCGGGCGGCGTCGACGCGGAATTCGTTGCGACCGCGTCGTTGTTTCATGACAGTTCCGAGGTGATTACGGGCGATATGCCCACTCCCGTAAAGTACAACAATCCTTCGCTTAAAAACGCATATAAGGACTTCGAAAAAATGGCCGATGAAAAACTGCTTTCGATGCTTCCCGATTTTTTGAAAGAAGATTACGAAAAACTGTTCAATCTGCCGTCCGACAGCGCCGAGTACAAAATTATTAAGGCTGCCGATAAAATTTCGGCGTATATTAAGTGTGCTGAGGAAACTTCTGCGGGAAACAGCGAGTTTTCCATTGCCGAAAAAACCACACTCGAGGCAATAAGAGCGATGAAATTACCCGAGGCCGAATATTTTATGGATAATTGCGTCGAGGGCTTTTTCAAACCGCTTGACGTTTTATAATCTGGAACAGAGCGTTTTTTGAAATAATTTATTCTAACGATTACAATTCCTGACCGAACGAACGCAATTCGAAAAGTATTAAAACAACTTAAAAAGCACGCCGTACTTCGTCTGAACGAAAGCGTGCTTTAATTTTTCATAAACGTCTTAAATAATCACGCCGGAAAAAGCGGATTCTTCGACATTTTTAATATTGATTTCAGCCTATAATACCTACAATCATAAGAGCCGCAACGACGATAATCGCCACGCCGCCCACAAGACAAATCGAGCCGATTATTTTGCCTGCTTTTCCCGAAGGACGAACGGGCACAACAATATCTTCTTCCTCAACTTCTTCTTTACAGTTCTTTTTGGACTTTTTGTTTTTGGTTTTTTGCGTCTTTGTTGCCGCGTCGGAAACAGGAGTTTCTACAACGGGCGCCGATTCGGGCGTTTCTGCCGCAACTTCGGGAGCAGATTCCTGTTCGGAAACGAAAACGGGAGGAGTGAAGTCCTTCTCTACAACGACTTCCGCACCGTTGTCGAGCGATGCGTCGGCTACGACGACGTCGGGATTGACGTTATAAGATGCCGCGGTGGTGCTGGGAATAGCTGCTATTTCTGCGGGAGTAAGTTTGCCGGCTTCTTCGTCGACAATTACTTTTGCTTTCATCAGCCAGTCGTCGACTTCGTTGAAAGCCACGCTTCTGGAATAGCCTTTTTCGCGGATCTGAAGATATTTACTGTTTGCCTTCGACTTGATACGATTAATCATCGTTACCATTTTGTCGGTTTTCGGTACATCCTGAAATATTTCGTCAATATGAGCTTCTAATTTAGAGTCCATAGTAAATCCTCCCTTTTATTCACTAATTAGTATAATAGTGCATTTTTTAAAAATATTCAAGCGTTTTAAACTTTAAATTTCAGTTTAAGTCTAAAAACGCGATGATATTGCGAATAATATCGCTCAATCAAACAGGCGGTCAGTCCTTGTTATCGTCGGAGAGATTCAGTTTTCTGAAATTGTCGCATCTTTTTTCGAACTCTTTGACGATATTGTCGTTATATATCGGGTTGACGTTGATTGCGATTATACCGAATTCTTTTTTCTTATCGCCCGTCGTCTGAATGTAAAGTTTTTTCGTCAGTTTTTCTTCCGCAGAGGCGAGAACGGATTCATACGGTATCTTAATTGAAATAACGCCGTAAGAAATTTTAAAAGACTTTTCGCAAAACTGATAGTACATATTTGCTATAAGAAGTATCGCAATGACGAAAAGTATAATTCCGCAAACAAGCGAAGTCACTGTTACGGCCACGTTTTTTCCGCCCGAAAATACGCCGGTATCGGTAAGAATCAGCACGTTTATTACCGTCGAAGCAACGGTTATGGCAAGTACGAAAGCGGTAAGAGCGTATACCGCCGGAGATAATTTCATTTTAAATTTCATATTGCACCTTGTCGGTATTTTAGCACAAGGCAAATAAAATTACAAATAAAAAATACATAGTTCAATATATTTAAATCGTTTTGAAAAACGCGGTTTGTGTTGTATAATCAAATAAAATGCGTAATAAAGGAGGTCTCGATGATAGAAGTCAGAAAAAACGGGGCTTATCTGCACGAAGGAAAATTCAAAAGTATCGGCGAAATAAGACAGACGTTTTCGGATAAGGAAATTTCCGAGGCCTTCAAAGGCACGATGACTTATTCGGTATTGTCCGCTCACAGCGTTTCGGGCGCATATAAAGGCGAGCCTCTTCATATTCGTTTCGACGCAATCGCATCGCACGACATCACTTACGTCGGAATCATTCAAAGTGCGAAAGCAAGCGGTCTTAAGCGTTTTCCGTTGCCATACGTTCTGACGAACTGTCACAACTCCCTGTGCGCAGTGGGAGGCACGATAAACGAGGATGACCACGTATTCGGATTGTCCGCCGCAAAAAAATACGGAGGTATTTACGTCCCGGCGAACGTGGCCGTTATACATACTTATATGCGTGAAAAGTTTGCGGGTGCGGGAAAGATGATTCTCGGCAGCGACAGCCACACCCGTTACGGCGCTTTCGGCACCCTGGCAATAGGAGAGGGCGGTCCCGAACTCGTAAAGCAACTTCTCGGCCGCACTTACGACGTCAGATACCCGGAAGTCGTTGCGGTCAGACTTACCGGAAACGTCCGTCACGGCGTCGGACCGCAGGACGTAGCGCTTGCGATAATAGGCGCGGTATTCGGTAGCGGCGCGGTAAAAAACAAAGTTCTTGAGTTTATCGGCGACGGCGTGAGTAATCTCGATATGGAATTCAGAAACGGCATAGACGTTATGACAACCGAAACGGCATGTCTGTCGAGTTTGTGGATTACCGACGACAAAACAAGAGATTATCTCGAAATGCTGGGAAGACCCGACGATTATAAAGAAATGCGTCCCGAAAAACTGGCCTTTTACGACGCCGCCGTTACGGTGGATTTGTCGGAAATAGAACCTATGATTGCTTTGCCGTTTCATCCGAGCAACGTGTACAGGCTTAAAGACGTCATCGAAAATCCCGTTGATATATTCTCAAAAGTCGAAAAAGACTATACCGTCGTAACGGGGGGAGACAGACCCGCGTTGCGGCTTACGGACAAAATACGCGACGGTAAAATTTTCGTGTCGCAGGGAATAATTGCGGGTTGTTCGGGCGGCACTTATGAAAATATCGCTATGGCTGCAAACGTTCTGAAAGGTGCGGATACAGGAAACGGCGCGTTTTCTTTAAGCGTCTATCCCGGAAGTATGCCCGTTTATCTCGATTTGATGAAGAAAGGATATTTAAGCGCGCTTACGGAGGCCGGCGCCGTAATAAAACCGTGTTTCTGCGGACCGTGTTTCGGCGCGGGCGACACACCTTGCAACAACGGGCTCAGCATCCGTCATACCACTCGTAATTTCGAAAACAGGGAAGGAAGCAAGCCGTCGGGAAGACAGATTGCGGCGGTTGCTCTTATGGACGCGCGAAGCATTGCCGCGACCGCAAAAAACGGCGGCGTTCTTACTTCTGCCGCGGACGTCGATTACGACGAGAAAACCGAAGCGTTCCGCTTTGACGAAGGAATATACGAAAAACGCGTATACAACGGATGGAGAAATCCGCGTCCCGAGGAAAATCTCGTTTACGGACCTAATATCAGAGACTGGCCGGAAATCGACCCGATGCCCGATAACCTGATACTCAAAGTCGCGGCGGCAATAAGCGACCCCGTAACTACCACGGACGAACTCATTCCGTCGGGCGAAACGTCGAGTCTAAGAAGCAATCCTTTGCGCCTTGCGGAGTTTACTCTGTCGCGAAAGTGTCCCGATTACGTTTCGAGAGCAAAAAAAATCAAAGAGGAAGCGGACGCCGTGAAAAACGGAGTAATACCCGAAGACGTCAGATTCGTTCTTGAAAAAACGGGTCTGAAACTTTTCGGCACGACGGCTCTCGGAAGCGTTGTCTGCGCCGTAAAACCCGGCGACGGAAGCGCAAGAGAACAAGCCGCGTCCTGTCAGAGAGTTTTAGGAGCGGCCGCGAACATAGCAAAGGAATACGCAACGAAACGTTACAGAAGCAATCTCATAAACTGGGGAATGTTGCCCCTTATATCCGACGAGAAATTCGAGGTTGACGACCTTATCGTTATGCCCGACGCGAAAGCGAGACTGATTGCGCAGAGTTCTTTTTCCTGCTATCTTCTGCGAAAGGGCAAGATTAAAAAAATTACGCTCGACGCGGGCGTACTGACAAATGCGGAACGCGATATTATTCTTGCGGGTTCGCTGATAAACTACTATGCCGAAAACGCAAAAAAGGAGGATTAAATGTTGGATTTCGACAATGAAAACAATTGTAAAGACTTAAACGGTATTGCCGAAGAACGGGAAACGGATACCGCCCGCGAGGCTGACGACATTTCCGCGGCCGAAACTTCGCACGACGAAAACGACGTTTACGAGAAGTACGGTTTTAAAAACAACGATTCGTTCAACCATTCGCAGTATCATACGGATAAAAGCTATGCGAACGTTTCTCACAGTGAGGAACAGAAAAAACGTCCCGCTCCCGAAGTGCGCGGCTGGACGGCCTTTTTCAGGTCGCTTCCATATCCGATGATTACCGTCGTGATTTATCTTATCGTCGGTTTCGTATGCAAAGCATGGCATCCCGCCTGGATAATTTTCCTTACGATTCCCGCCTATTATTCGATAGTCGAGCATTACATTCAGACGGGAAAAATCAGATTTCCGTTGTTCACGATTGTGCTTATCGCATACCTGCTGATGGGTACGCTCGGCAATTTGTGGCATCCCGGCTGGATAGTGTTTTTCGCTTTGCCGCTTTATTTCGTATTCGATAACCTTATGAAGATAAAACACACGAGACTTATAATATATACGCTTGTGTGCATAGCGATTTACGTTCTTATAGGCGTAACGCTTAAATTATGGCATCCGACGTGGATAATTTTCCTTACGATACCCATTTTCGAAAGCCTTTATAATTCCACCGCAAAACTCATAAAGGAAAAGCGCGCCGAACGCGCCGAAAAAGAGGGCGAAAAACCCGCAAAGAAAGAACGCACGTTTAAAAAACATAATGACTGACAGAAATAAGAACATTCTCGACATACTTGAAAAAGACTATCCCGAGGCTCGTTGCGAACTTGAGTTTTCAACGCCTTTCGAGTTGCTTGTCGCAGTAGTGCTTTCGGCGCAATGCACGGACAGGCGCGTGAATATCGTCACCCGCGAAATGTTTAAAAAAGTCAATACGCCGCAGGGTTTTGCGGAAATGTCGACAGAGCAAATCGAGGAATTCGTGCGACCGTGCGGTTTTTACCGCAATAAGGCAAAATCAATAAAGGAGCTGTCCGAAGATATCGTAAATAACTACGGAGGAGAAGTCCCCCGAAGTCTTGACGAACTCGTGAAACTTAAAGGCGTGGGAAATAAAACAGCCGCCGTCGTATACTCGGTTGCTTTTCACGGCGAAGCATTGCCGGTCGACACGCACGTTTTCCGCGTGTCTCACAGACTTTCGCTTTCGGACGGAAAAACGGCGGACGCCGTTATGGAAGACCTTAAAAGACAGTTTCCTTCCGACAAATGGTTTACTTTGCATCATACGATGATATTTCACGGAAGATATACCTGTAAGAGCCGCAAGCCGCTTTGCGAAAATTGTAATTTAAACGACTATTGCACATATTATAAGGACCTGAAAAATGAATAAGATTTTAAGTCGTAAAAAGTTTTCGGAAAACGTTAACGAATACGTTATTTCCGCACCCGACGTCGCAAGACGCGCCGACGCCGGGCAGTTTGTTATTCTGCGCGTAGACGAAGAGGGCGAACGTATACCCTTTACAATATGCGATTTCGACCGCGAGGCCGGTACGGTAACCATTCTCGTGCAGACGGTCGGATACAGCACGATGAAACTCGCGACGTTGAAAGAGGGCGACTGTATTGCCGATTTTGCGGGGCCTCTCGGAAAAGCAACCGACCTTGACGAATACGAAAATATTCTGCTTGTGGGCGGCGGTATCGGAAGCGCCGTAATTTATCCTCAGATTAAAAAACTTTTTTCGAAAGGAAAAAAAGCAGACGTCGTAACGGGCGCAAGAAACGAAAGCCTTCTTATTTATCGCAACGAGTTTAAAACGTACGCCCGCAATCTTTATGAAATGACGGACGACGGAAGCGCGGGCGAAAAAGGTTTCGTAACAGATAAAATCAGAAATTTACTGGACGGAGGCGAGAAATACGACTGCATTTTTGCGGTGGGACCTCTGCCGATGATGAAGGCGGTTGCCGAACTTACGCGCGGTTACGGCATAAAAACCATAGTCAGCATGAACACTGTTATGGTTGACGGCACGGGTATGTGCGGCAGTTGCAGACTTACCGTCGGCAACGAAATCAGATACGCATGCGTCGACGGTCCCGAATTCGACGGTCATCTTGTTGATTTTGACGAAGCAATTGCGAGAAACGGATTTTATCGCGACGAGGAACGCTCGCACGTTTGCAGACTTACGGGAGGTGTGAGATAATGGCCGATTTTTTAAGACACGAAATGAAAAACCAATCTCCCGAACAAAGAGTAAAAAACTTTGACGAAGTCGCTTTGGGGTTCGATAAAGCGACGGCGAAGGCGGAAGCCGAAAGATGTCTTAACTGTAAAAACGCACCGTGCCGAAAAGGTTGTCCCGTCGGCGTGAATATTCCCGCGTTTATATCGTATGTGAAAAACGACGATATGGACGGCGCGGTCGCAAGTCTTAACGGAGATAACAGTCTGCCCGCCGTTTGCGGCAGGGTCTGTCCGCAGGAAAGACAATGCGAACGGTTTTGTGTCCGCAGAGAAAAAGCGGGTGGAAGCGTATCGATAGGAGCGCTTGAAAGATACGTTGCGGATTATGCCTTGAAAAAGGGAAAACAACAGGAAAGAAAGGTTAAAACCACCGGCAAAACCGCGGCCGTTATCGGAAGCGGTCCGGCAAGTCTTACGTGCGCCGCGGATTTACAGTCTCACGGATTCGACGTTACCGTTTTCGAGGCTTTTCATAAAGCGGGAGGAGTGCTTGTGTACGGCATCCCCGAATTCAGATTGCCGAAAGACATCGTTAAAAAGGAAATCGATAATTTGTCCGAAATGGGCGTGAAGTTCCGATTCGATACGATAATAGGAAAAACCTTTACCTTGGACGAACTTCGCAAAAATTTCGACGCGGTATTTATAGGAACGGGCGCGGGACTTCCTTTGTTTTTAAAAATCAAAGGCGAAAATCTTCCGGGCGTTTACAGTGCAAACGAATACCTGACAAGGGTTAATCTTATGAAAGCGTACGATAAAAACTCGATTACGCCCGTTCAACGAGGAAAACACGTTGTAGTTGTCGGCGCGGGAAACGTCGCTATGGACGCCGCGCGCACCGCAGTCAGAATGGGCGCCGACGACGTAACGCTCGTATACAGGCGCGGCCGTGAGGAGATGCCTGCTCGCCGGGAAGAAATTATTCACGCCGAGGAAGAAGGCGTAAAATTCGAGCTTCTTACCAATCCCGCGGAAATCCTCGGAACAGACGGAAAAGTCTCGGGAATCAGGTGCGTCAGAATGGAACTCGGCGAACCGGATTCTTCGGGAAGGCGCAGTCCGCACGCGATTGAAGGAAGCGAATTCGATATTATCTGCGACCAGGTCATAGTTGCGCTCGGCACGTCGCCGAATCCTCTTCTGAGAGACGGCGCAATGGGACTTGAAATCACGTCCAAAGGCACGATTGTCGTAAACCCCGAAACGGGTGAAACCTCTCTTGAAAACGTTTACGCGGGCGGCGACGCCGTAACTGGCGCGGCTACCGTAATTCTTGCAATGGGCGCCGGCCGTCTTGCCGCAAAAAGTATTATCGAAAAACTCGGCGATAAAAAATAACAGGGTGATAAAGTCGCCGGTGTAATAAAAAAGACAGGAAACAAATATTATGTTGGATTATGTGACGATATTTTGTAAAGCGGGTAACGGAGGCGACGGGATTTTGCGTTGAGAAAACGCCACGGTGCGGCGTTTTCAGTAAAATCGGGCGAGAGGGAAGCGAAAACAAATCAATTATCCAAAGAGTTTGAGCGACGAACGCCACGGGGGAAACGATTAAAAGGACGACAACAAAAAAAGCGGTAGAAAGAGGCGATACAAAGTCGCCGGTGTAATAAAAAAGACAGGAAACAAACATTATGTTGGATTATGTGACGATATTTTGTAAAGCGGGTAACGGAGGCGACGGAATAGTCTCCTTTCATCGCGAAAAATTCGTTCAGGCGGGCGGTCCCGACGGAGGCGACGGCGGAAACGGCGGAAACGTTATTTTTGAAGTAGACGAAAATCTTAACACACTTATAGATTTTAAATTCAAAAAACATTTCCGTGCCGAAAACGGCGAAAACGGCGCGGCGAAAAACTGCTTCGGAAAAAGCGGCGAAGACCTTGTTATAAAAGTGCCGAAAGGTACAGTAATTAAGGATAAGGAAAGCGGCGTCGTCGTAGCAGATATGAAAGAAAAAGGAATGAGGAAGGTTCTTCTGAAAGGCGGCAGAGGCGGACGCGGAAACGCTCGGTTTGCAACGCCTACGAGGCGCGCGCCGTCTTTTGCGCAAAGGGGCACGAAAACCGAGGAGCACGCTCTTATTCTCGAACTTAAAACAATCGCCGACGTGGGACTTATAGGGTTTCCTAACGTCGGAAAATCGACGTTGTTATCTGTAATGACGTCTGCAAAACCAAAGATTGCAAATTATCATTTCACGACGCTTGCTCCCAATCTCGGCGTACTTAAATACTACGACGAAAGCGTCGTTATAGCCGATATTCCCGGTCTTATAGAAGGTGCGAGCGAGGGCGCGGGACTCGGACACGATTTTTTAAGACACGTCGAAAGAGTAAGACTTCTCGTGCACGTCGTCGATATATCGGGAAGCGAGGGCAGAGACCCTTACGAAGATTACGTTAAAATCAACGGCGAACTGGATAATTACAGTTTGAAATTATCCGGACTTAAACAGATAGTATGCGTCAATAAAACCGATCTTCTGTCAGAAGACGACGCGAAAAAAGCCGTCTCCGATTTCGAGAAGAAAGCGGGCGTGAAAGTCATTGCGGTTTCGGCATATACGCATAAAGGTATCGACGAATTGCTGAAAGCCGTAATCGAGGAACTTAAAACGGCAGACAAACCCGAAGACATTTACGTTGAAGAGAATTTCGAATTTGAAAGTCGCGATAACACGAGTTACGAAATCGAACGCGAGGACGACGGCACTTTCGCGGTGTACGGCGGTCTTATCGACATGCTTGCCAAAAACGTCATTATTTCCGACGCGGACAGTTTCAGGTATTTTCAGAAAGTACTTCTCGACAAAGGTATTATCGACGCTTTAAGGCAGAAAGGCGCTCGCGACGGCGATACCGTCGTCGTTGGCGATATCGAATTTGAATTTTTGGAATAAACGAGGTATACGAATATGATTTCGACTAAAGACAGAGCAAAACTTAAGGGACTTGCACAAAAAATCGAACCTGTTTTTCAGATAGGGAAAAACGGCGTTACCGATAACGTTATCGAACAGATATCCGTTGCTTTGGACGCGCGCGAACTTATTAAGATAAACGTACTTAAAAATTCCGACGAAAACGCTAAAACCGTCGTGAATACTCTTGCAGAGAAACTTAATGCCGAAGCCGTTGCGGCAATCGGGAACAAAATCGTTCTTTATCGTTACAGCGACAAAAAAGGCGTCGTTCACGTACTTTAATCGTTTATCGGCGCAAATTATAAGCGGGATTTGTTGAAATTATCCCGCTTTTATGTTATTATTCAAAAGAATTATACTTTTAAGGTGTGGCAAAATGCTGATTTACGACGAAAAACACGAATGCGCTTCGCAGGAGGATATGCGGAGTCTGCAACTGTCAAAATTGAAAAAAATCGTTGAATACGCTTATGAAAACGTTCCTTTTTATAAGAAAAAATACGACGCAGCCGGCGTAAAACCCGGGGATATAAAGACGCTTAAAGATATCGAACGTCTGCCTTTCGTGGAAAAAAGCGACCTCAGAGACAATTATCCTTACGGGCTTGCCGCCGTGGATATCGAGGACACCGTGCGGATACACGCTTCGAGCGGCACGAGCGGTAAACCTACCGTAGTTTTTTATACGCGCGACGACCTCGAAACGTGGACGGAATGTATGGCGCGTATCGTAACTATGGGCGGCGTTACGAAAAAAGACGTCGTGCAGGTGTCTTTCGGATACGGGTTGTTTACTGGCGCTTTAGGACTGCATCAGGGACTGGAAAGAGTGGGCGCTACAGTCGTGCCCGCGTCGAGCGGCAATACCGAACGTCAGGTTATGCTTATGCACGACCTCGGCGTAACGGGTATGGTATGCACGCCGTCCTATGCGTTGCATATAAGCGAAGTAATGGCGGCGTCAGGCTATAAGAAAGAGGATTTTAAACTTAAATGGGCTCTTCTCGGAAGCGAGGCGTCGACCCTCGAAATGCATAAAGAAATCAGTCGCCGTCTCGGCGTATTTCCTACCGATAACTACGGTTTGTCGGAAATTATAGGTCCCGGCGTATCGGGCGAATGTCTCGAAAAAAACGGTATGCACGTCAACGAGGACCATTTTTATCCCGAAATCGTCGACAGCGAAACGCTTGAAGCCTTAAATGACGGAGAATGGGGCGAACTCGTGCTTACCGCTCTCGACAAATTCGGTATGCCGATGATAAGGTACAGAACGAAAGACATAACGAGACTGAATCGCGAGCCGTGTAAATGCGGAAGAACTCTCGTTCGTATGGACAGAATCAAGGGCAGAAGCGACGATATGCTGAAAATCCGCGGAGTCAACGTTTTCCCGTCGCAGATTGAAAGCGTGCTTATGGAAATGCCCGAAATAGGCGGACAATACCATATTACGGTTAAACGCGAAAACTTTTCGGACGTTCTCGAAGTGGCGGTCGAAGTAGCCGACGCAAATCTTCTCACCGATTACGGCAATCTTCAGAAACTCGTTCAGAAGGTAAAACACAATCTGCGCGTGGTGTTGCAGATTGACGCCGTGGTAAAACTTGTCGAGCCGTTATCGCTAAAACGTTTCGAGGGCAAGGCACAGAGGGTAACTGATTTAAGAAATAAAAAGGAATTTTAAATATTTTGGTAAAACTATGAAAAAATTGATGTTGGGAAACGAAGCGGTTGCGCGCGGCGCGTACGAAGCCGGGGTAACCGTGGCAACAGCCTATCCGGGTACGCCGAGTACGGAAATTACCGAGCATATCGCGCGATACGACGAAATATACGCCGAGTGGTCTCCGAACGAAAAAGTTGCCATGGAAGTGGCGTACGGCGCGGCGGTAGCCGGCGCGAGAAGCATCGTGTCGATGAAACACGTCGGTCTTAACGTTGCGGCAGACCCTCTGTTTTCGGCGGCATATGCCGGGGTGAACGGAGGCATGGTTATTGTCGTTGCGGACGACCCTGCGATGCACAGCAGTCAGAACGAACAGGACAGCAGATATTATGCCGTCAGCGCGCACGTGCCTATGCTGGAACCGTCCGACAGCGAAGAGGCGAAGGAATTCGTAAAGGAAGCGTTTGTATTGTCCGAAAAGTACGACACTCCGGTTTTTCTCAGAACCACTACGAGACTTGCGCACAGTCAGAGTTTTGTCGAACTTTGCGACAGAGCGGACGTAAAAGTAAAAAAGTACGAAAAAGATATCACGAAATATACTTTAATGCCGTCCACCGCAAAGATAAGACATATCGCCGTCGAAAAACGCGAAAACGAACTGAAACGCGATATCGAGAATTCCCCTTTGAATTTTGTTTACGAAGGAGATAAAAAAATCGGTGTGGTGACTTCGGGCGTCGTTTATCAGTACGTCAGGGAAGCGTTGCCCGACGCGTCCGTATTTAAACTGGGTTGCGTATATCCTTTACCAGTTGAAAAAATCCGTAAATTTGCCGAAAGCGTCGGAAAACTTATCGTTGTCGAAGAGCTGGAACCCGTTATCGAAAACGCGCTGAAGGCAAACGGAATACCTTGCGAGGGGAAGAAGTATTTCGGCGTGCAGGGCGAGTTATCCGTCGGCAGGATAAAAACCGCGCTGTCGGGCGAGAGTTTTTCCCATAAAAATAACGTTGTAAACGTTCCGGTAAGGCCGCCGGTAATGTGCGCGGGCTGTCCTCACCGCGGCGTATTTTACGTGCTGAAAAAACTCGGTTGCAGGGTTATTTCGGATATAGGATGTTATACTCTCGGCGCTCAATCGCCGCTGTCTGCCGTGGATACGGTACTTTGTATGGGCGCAAGCCTCGGAATGGCGCAAGGATTCGAACACGCGCTCGGACGCGAAAATACCAAAAACGTTGTTGCGGTTATCGGCGACAGCACGTTTATACATAGCGGTATTACCGGACTTATCGACGCCGTTTACAATAAAACCGCGCTGACTCTCGTAATACTCGACAACAGCACTACGGGTATGACGGGACATCAGGAGCACCCGGCGACGGGCAAAACCATAAAAGGCGAAGATACGTATGCGCTTAACCTCGAAGACGCCGTAAAAGCGTCGGGCGTGAATTTTGTCGAAACGGTGGACGCCTACGATATGAAAGCCGTAGAAAAGGCGATTAAAGAGGCTTGCTCGTACGACGGCGTGTCGGTGGTAATTGCAAAACGTCCGTGCGCGCTTAAAATCAGACTCGCCGAAAAACCTTATGAAATAAGAGATTGCAAGAAGTGCGGAAAATGTCTGAAAATCGGCTGTCCCGCGATACAGAAAAATCCCGACGGCAGCGCATGTATCCGTCACGAATTGTGCGTGGGTTGCGGCGTCTGTCGCGATATGTGCGCGTTCGGCGCGATTGTAAAGGAGTGAGATTATGAATATTAACGTGCTTATAGTAGGCGTCGGGGGACAGGGGACGTTGCTTGCCAGCCGCATTCTCGGAAAAATTGCCGAAAACGACGGAAGCGATTGCAAACTTTCGGAAGTTCACGGCATGGCGCAAAGAGGCGGAAGCGTCGTGACGCATGTAAAAGCGGCCGAAAAGGTTTTAAGCCCGATAATCTCGGAAGGCGACGCCGACGTGGTGCTTGCTTTCGAACAACTGGAAGCGCTCCGGTACGTAAACTATCTTAAACGCGACGGAACGGTAATAGTAAATTCGCAAAAGATATTGCCTATGCCCGTAATTACTGGCGCGGAGGTTTATCCCGAAAACGTTACGGACGTTCTGAAAAAAGAATGCCGCTTCGTCATAGAGGTTCCCGCGCTCGAAATAGCCGAAAGCGCTGGAAATGCAAAAACCGTTAACACTGTGATGTTGGGCGTACTCGCAAAAACGGTGGGTTTACCTTATGAAGAAGTTAAAAAAGCCGTTATCGAAACCGTTCCCGAAAAAGTCAGAAACGTAAATCTCGAGGCATTTGAGAAAGGATATAATTTTAAATGAAATACTATAATAGAGAAATCGAAACGATGAGCCGCGACGGCTTGTTCGTGTTGCAATCGGAAAGACTCGTAAACGCCGTAAAACGCGTTTACGAAAACGTGCCGTATTATCGCGCGAAGATGGACGCGATAAAACTTAAACCTTCGGATATTAAAACCATAGCCGATTTACATAAATTGCCTTTTACCGTAAAAACGGATATCCGCGCGAATTATCCTTTCGGTTTGTTCGGAGTCGACAAAAAACAGGTTGTAAGACTGCACGCTTCGTCGGGTACGACTGGAAAACTGACGGTTACCGGCTATACCAAGCGCGACCTCGAGGACTGGTCGGAGTGTTGCGCACGCGCGCTTGTTTCCGCGGGTATAGACGAAAACGACACCGTCCACGTCGCATACGGTTACGGATTGTTTACGGGAGGTCTCGGCCTTCATTACGGCGTTGAAAGGCTCGGCGCGACCGCCGTACCCGTTTCCAGCGGAAACACTATGCGGCAGATTACGTTGCTTAAAGATTTCGGCGCGACCGCGCTTGCCTGCACGCCTTCTTACGCGATATATCTTGCGGAAAGCATGAAAGAAGCGGGAGTCGGCGTCGACGACCTTATGCTTAAAACGGGTATATTCGGCGCCGAACCCTGGACCGAGGAAATGCGCGCTGAAATAGAGAAGAAACTGCATATAAAAGCGTATGATATTTACGGACTTTCGGAAGTCAGCGGTCCGGGCGTCGCGATGGAATGCTCCGCAAGACGCGGGAAACACATATACGAAGATATGTTCTATCCCGAAATCATCAATCCCGACACGCTCGAGCCGCTTCCTTACGGAGAAAAGGGCGAACTCGTTTTTACTACTTTAAACAAAGAATGTCTGCCTCTTATCCGTTATCGGACGCGCGATATCTGCACGCTTTATCTCGAAGAATGCGAATGCGGTCGCACGCTCGTCAAAATGGGCAGAATAGAGGGGCGCAGCGACGATATGCTTATAATCCGCGGCGTAAATATTTTCCCGTCGCAGATTGAGACCGTCCTGCTTAACATAGGCGGAATGATAGGCCCGCATTATCAGATTATCGTCGACAGACAGGGAAGTCTCGATACGCTTGAAATTCAGGTTGAACTTTCCGACTACGCCTTTTCGGACGAAGTGCGTGAAATCGAAAAAGTTAAAGCGCGCGTCGCTCACGATATGCAGTCCATGCTGGGCGTCAGCGCGAAAATAACCATCGTTTCGCCTCATTCGCTGCCGAGAAGCGACGGAAAAGCGAAAAGAATAATCGATAAACGCAAATAAAGGAGGAAAAACTATGCTGGTTAATCAACTTGCCGTATTTCTCGAAAACAGAAAAGGCCGTCTGAAAGAATTGGCGGGTGTTCTCGCAAAAGAGAAAATCGACCTGCTTACGCTGTCCATTGCCGACACCGAGGACTTCGGCATCGTCAGATTTATCACCACGGATAACGACCGCGCGCTCTCGGCGTTGAGAAACGCGGGTTTCACCGTTACCGAAAGCGACCTGATAGGTATTGAAATCGGCGACGTTCCCGGCGCTTTGTCAAACGTGCTTAAAGTGCTTGCGGACGGCGATATCGGAATAGAATACCTTTACAGTTACGCCCGCACCGAAGAACAAAAAGCGATTATTCTCTTTAAGGTAAAAGAGGTGGGTAAAGCGCTTGACGTTCTGTCGCGCGCCGACGTAAGGGTGCTGGACCGCACTCTCGAATGATATGGATAAAAAATCGGCAAGAAATCTTGCGAAAGAACGGGTTAAAAGTCTTTCAGACGCCGAAAAACTTATAAAGAGCGCAAAAATAGCGTCTGATTTTACCGATTATTTCGTCAGCCGCGGTTTTAAATCGATTTTTATTTATAAATCGGTAAAAAACGAAGTTTCGACGGAAAGCGTTATCGAGGCGCTTTTAAAACGAGGGATAAAGGTTTTCGTGCCGAAAACTTCGGGAGACGATATGTTCGTTGCCGAAATAAACGATAATACCGAGTATCTGCCGAACGCTTTCGGCATCCCCGAGCCCGTATCCGCCGCAACGGAGTTTTACGGCGCGGACGTCAACGTCGTACCACTCGTCGCTTTTGACGAAAAACTAAACCGACTCGGTCACGGAAAAGGCTACTACGACAGATATCTTGCCCGCGCAACGGGAAAAATCTGCGCGTTCGCATTCGGATGTCAGAATACGGGCGCGCTCGAAACCGAAACGCACGACGTTAAAATGCATCTGATATTTACCGAAAACGGCGTGCTCGGAGAGGAACGATGAGAATTATTTCGGGAAAATACAGAGGTCGCGCTCTGAAATCGCTGCAAGGCGAAATTACGCGTCCGACCACCGATAGGGTAAAGGAATCGCTTTTCGACATAATACAGTTCCGCGTTAAGGACGGCGTCGTGCTCGATTTGTTTGCGGGAAGCGGCGCGCTCGGCATAGAGTGCCTGTCGCGCGGAGCAAAAAGGGCGGTTTTCTGCGACGTCGATAAAGGCGCGGTCGAAATCGTAAAACAAAATCTTAAAAATATCGACGGCGATTATAAAATTTTCAATTGCGATTTCACCCGCGTATTGAAAGCGGGCGATAAATATGATATTATATTTATAGACGCGCCCTACAGAAGCGGTCTCGCGTATAAAGCGCTTGAATTGATTGTTTCGGAAGGCGTACTCGAAGAGGACGGAATAATATGTTGCGAAAGACTTTTCGAACTTCCCGTCGAAATTCCGTCGGGACTTGAAAGGCGCGATTCGCGGAAATACGGCATTACGGCGCTGGATTTTATCGGATATGCAAAAAACGGCAGTAATAACGGGTAGTTTCAACCCCGTAACGAGCGGTCATCTTTTTCTGCTTGAAAAAGGGCTTGAACTTTTCGACCGCATATATATGGTTATACTCGTCAATCCAGACAAGACGTACCTGACGACCGTCGTGGAAAGGTTGGATATGCTTAAAAAAGCCGTCGGGAAATACGATAACGTCGTTGTCGACGCATACGACGGCTACGCCTGCGATTACTGTATAAATGTCGGCGCGAAAGTTATGTTGCGCGGCGTGAGAAATCCCGTCGATTTGAATTACGAGCTGGACCTCAGACGACAAAACCTCGAATTTAAAGGTATAGACACTATATTACTCGTTTCCGACGATTCGCACCGGAGCGTAAGCTCGACTTTCGTAAGGGAACACGGACACGAGTAGGAGGAGTTTTTATGGATAATTTTATGCAACTTCTTAACGAACTCGAACAGGTCGTTTCGGGCGCGAAAAAATCGGTATTTTCTTCAAACGACGCCATCGTAAACAGAGCGCAGATGCTTGAAATAATCGACCGCATGCGCGAGGCGTATCCCGACGTCATGCGTCAGGCGCAGTTTATTGTCGAAGATTGCGACAACCAGAAACAGCGCGCGCTTGAATACGGCAACAGGATTATTCAGGAGGCGGAGGCAAGGCGAAATAAACTGCTTGACGAAAGCGATATTTTAAAGCAGGCTACCGCCGAGGCGGAAAGCGTCAGAAAAGAGGCTTACGAGATGCGCGCCCGCGTCGAATACGACGCAAAATGCAAAATCGACGAGGTGTTGAGCGACAGCGAAGTAACTTTGCGCGACGCGCTTACGCTTATACGCAACAACAGGGAAGAATTAAGACAAACCGGTGCAAACGCACCTCGGCAGACGTCCGACAATTTGCAATATCAGAATAACGGCAGTGAAATAAGATAGGCTATGCCCGCTCCCGCGGCGGCCTGAAAAGTCTTTACGGCAAGATAATAGCGCGCTTTTATTTTCGCTTCCGCAAGAAAGGTCATAGCCTGCAGAAAAATGCATATTCCGCCAAAAGATACGAGTGCCGTCAACGCGGCAATCATCGTATGTACTTCGGGCGGATTTTTTATTATTTCTTTCGCACCTCTCGTCATCTCGAATATTCCCGCCGCAAACGGAGCGGCGTTTCCGAACAGCGTAAAAAAGCCGAGGTCGGAAAGAACGTCGATTAGAAGTCCGAAAATGGCAATCAGACCGCCTACCGATAAAATCGAAATAACCGAATCGTTTACGCTTTCGCCGATAAGGTTTTCGGAAACCGGTCTCGCGTCGGTTGTTTTTACGTTTTTCGCGCTTAACGGTTTTACATTGCAGAAAAGAAGTCCCGTTACGATTGCCGACAAATAATGAGCGATCAGGATAACGACGCTTTCTAATATGTCTTCAAGCATAAACGTTCCGATAGTTCCGATTACAAAAAGAGGTGCCGAAGTGCTGCAAAACGAGATTATTTTTTTACTTTCTTCCTCGTTTATAATATTATTTTTGTAAAATTCCGAAACAAGTTTCGCGCCTATCGGATAGCCCGAAAGAACGCTCATAAAAAAAATATAAGCCGAAATTTTAGGAGTCTTAAATAAAAATTTTACCGGTTTTTCAAAAGTTTTTCCGACGGAATCGGGAAATCCCAGACCGCTTAAAAGACGCGTAAAAAAGAAAAACGGAAACAGGGCGGGTAATACCGTTGACCAGAAAAGAATTATGCCGTTTTTAACCGACAAAAGATATCGCGACGGGTTAACAAGAACCGCCGCCATCAGCGACAATACCAAAAATGACGCAAGAAGTTTACGATATTTCACGCTAATTTTTATGCGTAAGACGGTGTTTTGATTACTTAATAAACGTTGCGTTGAACGGTTCTCTTGATTTCGATAAGACGGAATAGACGCCGTCAACGGTATTTTCGAAATACAAAGCGTCTTTTACGGTTTCGGGCAGACTGCCGACGTCTTTGAAATTAACGACGAGGCAACCGTTTTCCGCAAGTAATTTCAAAGCGTCTTTTTTGTCGTCTCTTACGGCAAGAACGCGCGCATACGGCGGCGCCGAATAAAAATAATTCATTTTATCCGCGGTGAGTCCGGTAAGGGCGTAGAGCAATATGCGTTTGATACGCGCCATCGTATATCTTTTCGATTTTACGTTGCGTATAAGCGAATCGTAGTCGTCGCTGATTTCAAGCGCCGATTTTATGCGGTTTTCGAGGCCTTCCGTCACTTCGGGCAGTCGTTTGATTTCTTCGGTTTTCATTGTGTGCAGTCTGTACTTAATCAAATCGGACATATCGTTATTAAAAACGCAATTATTCAAAGATTTTTTCACAAAATCGGGCAAAAAACGGTCGATTTTTTCAAAATTATCTTCAAAAATGCAATTTCTAATTGCCTGAGCGGACGCAAATTCATTCTCAGTCGAAAGGTCGTTGAAACCCGACTCGCGTTTAATTGTGAAGGAGTCGAAACCGTATTTTTTCGCGCTTTCGATATATTCGATTGCAAGTGTGTTGTTGGGCGTAAACAAGCCTTTTTCGTCAAGAGCACCGGCGCGCGCTCGTATAAGAGAATTGCCTGCTTTCAGATATTCTCGTATTTTCTTTTTGTCTTCAACGCTTTCGGAATGCACGGCAGTTGAAATTTTTTCGAGTTCATTCAGATTGCCGCTTTCGCTCCCGAACGCAACGGTCAGACGTTGTCCGAAACAGGACAATATTTTCATTGCGCCTTCGGCAAATTTTTCGGCGCAGTTTACCGCATAAAAAAAAGGAAGTTCGATGACGATATCGGCTCCCGCCTTTATCGCCCACTCGGCGCGGACGTGTTTATTTTTAACCGTTACGTCCCCGCGTTCGGAGAAGTTACCGCTTAGAACCACGGCGAATATATCGGGATTAATTGAATTTTTAACCTCGTTTATCAAACGGATATGCCCGCTGTGCATGGGATTGAATTCCGCAATCGTCGCAGCAATTTTCATTTTTCGTTATTTTTACATTAAAGAAGTTGATTTTTCCGCATAATATTATATAATATTATTGCTGTTTAATTATACACTACGCTGTGAAAATTTCAAAGCAAAATAATTCATTAAAGAGGCACTTATGAACAAATTTTTGGACGAATTGTATGAAAGAGCGTCAAAGAAAAACAAAACCATCGCACTTGCCGAAGGCTTTGACAAGAGAGCGGTAAAAGCCGCCGAACTTCTGACAAAACGCGGAATATGCAAAGTCGTGCTGATAGGCAATCCCGACGAAATCGCGAAAAAGAATCCCGAAATCGACCTTGCCGGCGTTACCGTCGTCAACCCCGCGACGTGCGATAAAACCGAAGAATACGCAAATCTCCTTTACGAACTGAGAAAAGCCAAAGGCATGACGCCCGAACAGGCGAAAGAACTCACCTTGAATAATGAAATGTTTTTCGGTACGCTTATGCTTAAATCGGGCGATATCGACGGTCTTGTGGGCGGCGCGGTATTTTCGAGCGCCGACGTCCTGAGAAGCGCGTTTCAGGTTATCAAACCCGCGCCCGGTATCAAATCGGTTTCGAGCTGTTTCGTTATCGTGCCTCCCGAGGGCAACACCGTTACCGACGCGCCCGCAATGATTTTTGCCGACTGCGCCGTCATTCCCGAGCCCGACGAAAACCAACTTGCCGATATAGCGATTGCGGCCGCCGAAAGCGCGAGAAACATTATAGGTATCGAGCCTAAGGTCGCCATGCTTTCTTTCTCGACGAAAGGAAGTGCGAAGCACGAACGCGTCGACAAGGTTAAAAACGCTCTCGCTATAGTTAAAGAGCAGGCTCCCGACCTTGACGTCGACGGAGAAATGCAGCTTGACGCCGCGGTCGTTCCCGCGGTTGCCGCGCAGAAAGCGCCCGAAAGCAAAGTTGCCGGTCAGGCGAACGTACTCGTATTCCCCAACCTCGAAGCCGGCAATATCGGATATAAAATCGCACAGCGTTTCGGCGGTTGTATGGCAATCGGTCCCGTTATGCAGGGCATTGCGAAACCCGTAAACGACCTGTCGAGAGGTTGCGTCGCCGAAGATATAGTGGCCGCCGCCGCCATCACAGCCTTGCAGGCAAAATAAGAGAGGGCGCGATATGAAAATTCTTGTTGTAAACGCCGGTAGCAGTTCTCTTAAATACCAGCTTATCGATATGAATAACGAGGAAGTAATCGCAAAAGGTCTTTGCGAACGCATTACGATGGACGGCTCCCTCCTTACTCAAACCGCAAAAGGAAAACAAAAAATCGTTATCGAAAGTCCTATGCCCACTCATAAAGAGGCAATGGAACTCGTGCTTAAAGCGCTGCTCGACAAAGATAACGGCGCTATTAAAAGCGTAAAAGAAATCAGCGCGGTAGGACATCGCGTTCTTCACAGCGGCGAAGATTTCAAATGCAGCGTGGTCGTGGACGACGACGTTATTGCGAAGTGCAAGAAAAACATCGACCTCGGTCCTCTGCATATGCCCGGAAATATTTCCTGCGTCGAGGCCTGTCGCGAGGTTATGGACGTGCCCATGGTGCTGGTATTCGATACAACTTTCCACGCAACTATGCCTCAGAAAGCATATATGTACGGCATTCCTTACGAACTTTACGAACAGTACAAAGTCAGAAAATACGGTTTTCACGGCACTTCGCATAAATACATTACGGGCGAGGCCGCAAAGTGGCTCGGAGGCAATAAGCGTCTTATAATCTGCCATCTCGGAAACGGAAGTTCTCTTTCGGCGGTAAAGGACGGAAAATGCGTTGATACCACGATGGGATTTACTCCTCTCGAAGGCGTAATGATGGGTACGCGAAGCGGCGATATCGACCCTGCCGCCATCGAATATATCGGCGCAAAACTCAACAAAAATCTGCCCGAAATGGTACAATTTTTGAATAAAAAATGCGGTATGCTCGGCGTAAGCGGTATCAGCAGCGATTGCCGCGACGTTACGACCGCCGCGGAAGAAGGCAACGAAAGGGCGATACTCACCCTCGATATGGTCGGATACCGCATCAAAAAATACGTAGGCGCATTTGCGGCCGTTCTGGGCGGAGTAGACGCAATAATCTTTACGGGCGGAATTGGCGAACACAGTCCCGAAATCCGTGAAAGAGTTATGGAGGGAACGGAGTATCTCGGCGTCGATTTCGATTTCGAGCTCAACAAACATCCCGATAAATCCGACGTTTCCGTTTTGTCTAAACCGTCGTCGAAAGTCAAAGTCGCGATTATCCCCACCAACGAGGAACTCGTCATTGCGAGAGAAACCAAAGAACTTACCGCAAATCTCGTCAAATAAGTGGATTTCGGGCGGTTTATTGGCCTTTTTCGATTGACAAACATTGTTAATATATATATAATTTTAATGTTTTACGGGTATAAGAAATGATTATCGATTTCAAAGACGCCGTCG
>ULTR01074339.1_pt1 | contig 35952 bp, 35 predicted proteins | sample 1957781 | NCBI WGS metagenome assembly ULTR01 (sample SAMEA4835739, study PRJEB28245) | human gut metagenome | biome: gut microbiome; material: fecal sample | place: Denmark | collected 2008 | reverse complement strand
ACCTGTTCCCATCCCGAACACAGAAGTCAAGCTCTAATGTGCCAAAAATACTTGCGGGTTACCCTGCTGGGAAAATAGGTTGTTGCCAGTTTTTTTATTTTACAAAAAGAAAACATAAATTAGAGTTACTATATGTAGGTTTAATTTATGTTTTTTTAATTATAAAATAAGGAGGAATAATAATGTCTAAAATAACATGGAAGTCAGGAACTTTTTTATATCCATTACCAGCTGTTATGGTATCATGTGGAAATATGGAGAAATCAAACATTATAACTGTAGCATGGACAGGTATATTAAATACAAATCCAGCAATGGTATATATATCTGTAAGACCAACAAGATATTCATATAACTTAATAAAAGAAAGTGGAGAATTTGTAATAAATCTTACAACTAAAGATTTAGCATATGCTACAGATTGGTGTGGTGTAAAAACAGGAGCTAAAGTAGATAAGTTTGCAGAAATGCATTTAACAAAAGAAAAAGCTAAATTTGTTAAATGTCCTATGATAAAAGAGAGCCCTGTATCAGTTGAATGTAAAGTAAAAGAAATAAAGGAATTAGGTAGTCATCATATGTTTGTGGCAGAGGTTTTAGCAATAAATGCAGATGAGAAATATATAGATGAAAAAGGTGCTTTTGATATTTCAAAATGCGACTTAATTGCATATTCAAACGGAAATTATTATTCATTAGGAAAAAAAATAGGTAGATTTGGATTTTCGGTACAAAAAAATAAAAAAAAGAAGAAAAAATAGCAAAAATTCATTGACATATCTAGAAAAAAGTGGTAAAATATTTGAGCATACGTAGATAAACGTATGCTCACATCGTTTAAAAAAAGTAAGGTTAAAAAAGTCGGAGGTGTATTTAAATGGCAGCTAAAGGACCAAGAGAAAATATTACATTAGAATGTACAGAATGTAAACAAAGAAATTACATTACATCAAAAAATAAAAGAAATAATACAGATAGACTAGAAATAGTTAAGTACTGTAAATTCTGCAAAAAACGTACAACACATAAAGAAACTAAATAGTTTAAGGCTATTTTAAGGAGGAAATAAAATGGCTAAAAAAGAAAGCAAAACTGAAAACAAAGTTAAAAAACACTTTTTCAAAGATTTCAAAGCAGAACTAAAAAAAGTAATTTGGCCAACACCAAAGCAACTAGTAAATAATACAGTTGCTGTTGTTACAATTGTATTAATAACTGCTGCAATAGTATTTGTATTAGATGTTGTTTTCGATATGGGAAATAAATATGGAATAAGTCGTTTACAAAATGTTGTAAATGAAGAATATAATCCTGCTGAAAATACTACTAGTGATAATACAAGCACAGACAATACAACAAGTAGCGAAGAAGAAAACGCAAATACTGAAAATAATACAGAAAATACTGTAGAGGAAAACACTACAACAGAAAACAATAAAACACCTGCTGAAGGTGCAGAATAGTGAAGGAGGTCAATAAAATGTCACAAAAAGATTATGATATGTCTCCTAGATGGTATGTAGTGCATACATATTCAGGATATGAAAACAAAGTAAAAACAGATCTTGAAAAAACAGTCAAAAATAGAGAATTAGAAGATTACTTCTTTGATATTGTTGTTCCAATGGAAGAACAAATTGAAATTAAAGATGGAAAAAGAAAAGCTAATTTGAAAAAAGTATTTCCAGGTTATGTATTAGTTAAAATGATTGTAACTGAAGAGACTTGGTATATTGTTAGAAATACAAGAGGTGTTACAGGATTTGTTGGTTCTGGAACAGATCCAATACCATTGACAGACGATGAAATTCGTGCAATGGGATTTGAAGATGCATCAATAACTGTTGATTATGATATAGATGATTCAGTCCAAATTTTAAATGGACCATTTAAAGATTCAATAGGAACAGTTAAAGAAATTAATAAAGAAAAGCACAAAGTAAAAGTTTTAATATCTATGTTTGGTAGAGAAACACCAGTAGAATTAGAATTTTCACAAATACAAAAAGTAGATTAAAGGAGGCGAAATTTTAAAATGGCAGAAAAAGAAATTTCAAATATTATTAAATTACAAATAGAAGCAGCAAAAGCAACTCCAGCTCCACCAGTTGGACCAGCATTAGGAGGTAGTGGTGTAAACATCATGCAATTCGTAAAAGAATTCAATGATAGAACAGCAAATGAAGCAGGATTTATTATCCCAGTAGTAATTACTGTATACAAAGATAAATCTTTCTCATTTATAACAAAAGTTCCACCAGTAGCTGTATTAATTAAAAAAGCAATAAAAATTGAAAAAGGTTCTGGAAAACCAAACAAAGAAAAAGTTGCTAAAATAACAAAGGAACAAGTAAAAGCTATAGCTGAGCAAAAAATGCCAGACTTAAACGCTGCATCATTAGAAGCAGCTATGAGCATGGTTGCTGGAACAGCAAGAGCAATGGGTGTAGTTGTCGTAGACTAATAAAAATATAATTATAATAGTGGGAGAGCATAAGCTCGTTAAAACCAAAGGAGGATTTAAATGAAAACATCAAAAAGATATGCAGAAAGTGCAAAATTAGTAGATTCTAACAAAGAATACGAAATTAAAGAAGCATTAGATATTATAGAAAAAATGCCAAAAACAAAATTTGATCAAACTGTTGAATTACATGTTAAATTAGGTGTAGATTCAAAACATGCTGATCAACAAGTAAGAGGTACAGTAGTACTTCCAAATGGTACAGGAAAAACACAAAGAGTATTAGTTTTTGCTAAAGGACCAAAAGCAGAAGAAGCTACAAAAGCAGGAGCTGACTTTGTTGGTGCAGAAGAATTAATACCAAAGATCCAAAATGATAACTGGTTTGACTATGATGTAATAGTTGCAACACCAGACATGATGGGTGTTGTTGGTAGATTAGGTAAAGTATTAGGACCAAAAGGATTAATGCCAAACCCAAAATCAGGAACAGTTACAATGGATGTAACAAAAGCAATTAATGAAATTAAATCTGGTAAAGTTGAATATAGATTAGATAAAACAAATATTATTCACTTAGGATTTGGAAAAGTTTCATTTGGTGCTGAAAAATTAGCAGAAAACTATGATGCAATAATGGGAGCTATTATAAAAGCTAAACCAGCTGCAGCAAAAGGACAATATATCAGAAGTGTATCTGTATCAACAACAATGGGACCTGGACTTTATATTAACCAAAAATAGATATAAATTTAATAGCCAAAGATAGTAGGCATACAATAAGTCCTACCGAGGCATAAAGAGATTTTAACGCAATCTTTATGCCTACTCTGGCGTAAAGATTGTTTTGTTATTTAATTTAAAATATAATAAAAAACACTCAGGAGGTGAAAATCAAATGGCAAGTGAAAAAATCATTAACCAAAAGAAAGAAGAAGTATCAAAATTAGCAGCAAAAATAAAAGAAGCTAAAATCGTACTTTTAACAGATTACAGAGGAATCAATGTAGCTGATGTAACAGGATTAAGAGCTGAATTAAGAAAATCTAATTCTGAATACAGAGTTATAAAAAATAATATCACAAGAAGAGCATTAGCTGAAGCTGGAATCGAAGGTCTTGAAGATTTATTAGAAGGACCAACAGCTGTAGTTATGAATAATGAAGATTATTTAGAAACAGCTAAAGCAATTTACAATTACAGTAAAGATAATGAATTTTACAAAATTAAAGGTGGTGTAATTGACGGTAAAGTTATGACAGCTGAAGAAATAATTACTTTAGCAAAATTACCATCAAAAGAAACATTACTATCTATGCTTGCTGGAGCATTGCTTGGAAATATTTCAAAACTTGCAGTTGCTCTTGGAGAAGTACAAAAACAAAAAGAGAATGCTTAATTATGAATTAATAAGAGTGGCGAACTTATATCGCTAGATAAAAAATAAAAATTTTAGGAGGATTTTAAAATGAGTAAAGAAGAAATAATAGAAGCAGTTAAAGCTATGACTGTTGTTGAATTATCAGAATTAGTAAAAGCTATAGAAGAAGAATTTGGAGTATCTGCAGTAGCAGCAGCTGCACCAGCAGCTGGAGCAGCCGCAGCAGCTGAAGAAAAAACATCTTTCAATGTTGTATTAAAAGAAGCTGGAGATCAAAAAATTAAAGTTATCACAGCTGTTAAAAATGCATTAGGATTAGGATTAAAAGATGCTAAAGATTTAGTTGATGGAGCACCTAAAACATTAAAAGAAAACGTTTCTAAAGCAGAAGCTGAAGAATTAAAAGCTAAATTAGAAGAAGTTGGAGCAGTTGTTGAATTACAATAATCTGCATTGAAAAGCACTTGAAATATAGTGCTTTTTTGTTGCTTTTTGATTATAAATGTTATAATATATTACTATGGAAGGAGAACTTTATGAATATATATGGTATTATTGCAGCAATGCAAGAAGAGATTAATGAAATAGAAAATATAATGAAAAATACGAATAGTACAGAGATTTTTGGATTAACTTTTGTTAAAGGTATTATAAATAAAAGTGAAGTCATATTGGTAGAAGCAGGAGTTGGAAAAGTTAATGCAGCAAGAACAACACAAATATTGATTGATAATTTTAAAATTGATGCAATTATTAATGTTGGTTCAGCAGCATCTGCCAAAGATGACTTAGACATTGGAGATATTGTAATAGGAAAGAAATTAGTTCAACATGATTTTGATATAACTGCATTTGGACATCCAAAAGGCTATATTAGCAATGTAGGTAAATATATAGAAAGTGATAAAGAATTAGTTGAGAAAGTAGAAAGAACTATTAATGAATTAAAAGATAATGAATTTAAAATCAAAATCGGCACAATAGCATCTGGTGATATATTTTGCACAGATTTATCAATGAAAAATAAAATTAGGGATAAGTTTGATGCAGATGCAATAGAAATGGAAGGAGCTGCAATTGCACAAGTTTGTGAATTAGATAAAGTTCCATTTGTTATTATAAGAGGAATATCAGATAGTCCAAACGGCAATAATAAAGTAACATTTGAACAATATTTGCAAAAAGCATCCAAAAGATGTGCCATTATAATCGAAAAAATGCTCTAAAATCCTTGACTTTACTTGATTTATATGATATAATAATATCGTATTTTATAAAAGAGAGGAGTATCCTACGGGATATCAAAAAAATGGGAGTATTTAAAGATTTAATAAATAATTTTATAGAGCCAAGAAAAGAAGATAGATCTTTTGATGAGTTAGCAGCAGAGGCAGGAATAATTAATGAACAAGATCTAAAAGCTTTAAAAGAAACAATGAATGGGGTTAGCTGGGCTAAATTTGCTAGAGAGTCTGATGAAAAGCCAAAAACATCAAGAACGAGGTTAAGAGTCAAAGAGCAAGTTAAGATTAGTGAAAAAAGTCCAAAGAATTCCACAAAAGGAATAGAAAGAGAATAAGACAATTGGAATTGTCTTATTTTTTTTACCTAAATTTGTTTAAATTAGTCAATATATAGATTAAATTAAAAAAAAGAAAATTTTTTGAAAAAGTTATTTACATTTTGTAATATTTTGTATACAATATACTAAGTTAAGCTCAAAAATGAAACAAAAGAAGATGGAACTTAAGAAAGGGGTAAATCAATGAAAATATTGATGCTAACATGGGAATATCCACCAAGAGTAGTAGGTGGAATTGCGAGAGTAGTATATGACCTATCACACAGATTAATAAAAGATGGCCATGAAGTAACTGTAGTAACATACAGAGAAGGAGAAACTCCATATTTTGAAGATGATAAAGGAGTTAAAGTATACAGAGTAGATAATTACATGATAAATCCAAATAACTTTATAGATTGGATTATGCAATTGAATTTTAACATGGTAACAAAGGTAAACCAATTAATAGCTGAAGAAGGAGCTTTTGATGTAATACATGCACATGATTGGTTGGTAGCTAATGCAGCTAAAACGATAAAAAATTCATATAATATCCCAATTGTAGCAACAATACATGCAACAGAGGCTGGAAGAAACAGCGGAATACATGATGAAACTCAAAGATATATAAATGATACAGAATGGATGCTTACATATGAAGCAACAGAAGTAATTGTTAATAGTAACTACATGAAAGGTGAAATCCAAAGACTATTTGGATTACCATTTGAAAAAATAAATGTAGTTGCAAACGGAGTAAATCTAAATAAATTCTCAGGAATGGAAAGAGATTATAACTTTAGAAGAAGATATGCAATGGATAATGAAAAAATAATACTATTCATGGGAAGATTAGTATATGAAAAAGGAATACAACATTTAATTGCAGCAATGCCAAAAGTTTTAGCAGGATATCATGATGCTAAGTTAGTAATAGCAGGTAGGGGTGGAATGCTAGATGAATTAAGAGCAGAAGCAGATGCATTAGGTTTAGGAGATAAAGTATATTTTGCAGGATACATGAATGGAAAAGATGTAGAAAAAATGTACAAAGCAGCAGATATATCAGTATTTCCAAGTACATATGAACCATTTGGAATTGTAGCGTTAGAAGGAATGTTAGCAGAAAGACCTATAGTAGTATCAGATGCTGGAGGATTAGGTGAAATTGTAGAACATAGAGAAACTGGAATGAAGAGCTATTGTGGAAATCCAAATTCAATAGCAGATTCAATACTAGAATTATTATTCAATCCAGAATTATGTGCTAATATAGTAAAGAAAGCTAAAGCAAAAGTAAAAAATGAGTATAATTGGGGAAAAATAGCCCAAGATACGCACTTTACGTATCAAAAAGCAATATGTGAAACAATGGCTGAAAAACAAAGAAAACAATTAGAACAAGAGAAGGCTCAAAAAACAAAAAAAGCCAAAGGAACAGAAAAAGAAATTACAAATTTGTTATCTTTCAGAAAACGTCAAGCATATGCATAAAATGTAAATCAGCTGCATAATTTATATGCAGCTATTTTGGTATTAGGAGGAAACAAAATGAATGTATATGATACAGCAAATAAATTGGCACAAGAGATAAAACAATCAGAGGAATTTTTAACATATCAAATTGCAAAACAAGCAATAAACTTAAATTTTGAATTAAAGCAAAAAATAGATGAGTTTGAAAAAGCAAGATATGAAGCTCAAATAGTAGCATTGCAGACAGGAAAAGATGATGAAAATAAGATGAAACATGTACAAGCACTATATGGAGAATTGATTCAAAATGAAGAGGCAAGCAGATATTTTGATGCAGAGATGAAATTTAATTTATTAATAGCAGATGTAAATAGGATAATTGGAGAAACAGTGCAAAGTTTAATAAAATAAAGAAATTGATTTTAATGTAATTAGGGACATAAAAATGAAAGGAAGAAAAATATGGAACTAATTATTATAATAGTAGCAATAGTTGCTATGGGAATATTGTATTACCTTATGGGAAGTAACCTAAAAGAGTTAGAAAAAATTGCAAAGGATAGTGAGCTAAATGAAATTGCTAGTAAATACCCGGAAAATAAAAAAATATGTGAAACAATTTTAAGAATGTTGGGAAATAATAAAACTAGTATAGATGAAAAACTTGAGTCTGATGCAACATTATATATAGCAATTCAAAATAAAATATTAATAGGAAATACGCATCAAAGTTTTACAAGAATACAAACAATAGCACATGAATGTCTGCATTCAATTCAAGATAGAAAAATTTTATTGTTTAATTTTTTCTATTCAAATATATATTTTATATATTGGTTTGTAATTTGTATTCTAACAATTTTTAATAAAAATATGAATGAATTGATATACTCTAATATATTATTGATATTAAGTCTTATATATTATGCAGTTAGAGTATTTTTAGAAAATGATGCAATGATAAAAGCTGAATTTGTAGCTAAAGAATATATGGAAGAGCAGAACATTAGCTCTAAACAAGAAATAAATAAAATTGTAGAAGGTTTTAAAGCATTAAATAAAGGATGCATAAAAGGAACAAATTTCAGCTTATTTCTTGGTGTAATGATAAAATTTGTGATTTTTAATATTCTAGCATTGATTTTTTAGGATATATGTGGTAAAATATTCTAGTATAAAAACGAATAATAAAACCGTTAGGAGGAATACTAAATGCAAGTAGTAAAAATAATATTAGTAGTAGTGGATTTGATTATATGTTTAGCTTTAACAATATTAGCAATGATTCAATCAAAAGATGATGCAGGACTATCATCAACAATAACAGGTTCATCTACAAATAATTTCTTTGAAAAAAATAAAGGTAGAACCAAAGAAGGTATGCAAAAAAAATGGACAATTATATTAGGTATAGCTTTTGTAATTGTAACAATTGCACTTTCAATTATATACATAGCATAGTAGAATAGGACGGTTCAAAACTGTCCTGTTTTTTTGTATTTAGGAGTGAGAAAAGAATGAAAGAAGAAATTGGAACATATAGAAAAAACCAAAAAGGTTTTGGATTTGTAAAATTAGAAGGTCAGGAAGAGGAAATATATATATCAAAAGAAAATTCTTATAATGCTTTAAATGGAGATACTGTTGCAATTAAAATAATATCGGAAAAAGAAGCTGACAAAAAAGCTGAGGGAAAAATAGTAAAAATAGTTAGACATGAAAAAGATACTGTTGTTGGAACATTTCAAAAAAATAGAAATTTTGGATTTGTTGTTCCTGATGACAAGAATTTCGGAACAGATATATTTATTTCTAAGTCACATTGGGGAAAAGCTAGAAATAATCATAAAGTACTAGTAAAAATAATTAAATATCCTGAAAAAGGCAAAAACGCAGAAGGAGAAATAATTGAAATTTTGGGAGGAGTTAATGAAGCAGGAGTTGATATGCTTTCATTAATAAAACAGTATGAGCTTCCATATAAATTTCCAGAAGAAGTCGTAAGTGAAGCTAAAGCATTTGGAAATAAAATTAACGAAAAAAATTTGGAAGGCAGAAGAGATTTACGCCAAGACATAATATTTACAATTGATGGCGAAGATGCTAAAGACTTAGATGATGCGATTCATGTTGAAAAATTAACAAACGGAAATTATAGACTAGATGTCCATATTGCAGATGTAAGTAATTATGTAAGGGAAAAAACTGAGCTTGATAAAGAAGCATATCTGAGAGGAACAAGTATTTATATGTTAGGCAGAGTAATTCCGATGCTTCCAAGAGAACTTTCAAATGGAATATGTAGTTTAAATGCAGGAGAAGATAGATTTACTTTATCATGCTCAATGGAAATAACCCCAAAGGCAAAAGTTGTGTCATCAGATATTTATAAAGCAGTAATAAGAGTAACAGAAAGAATGTCATACACAGATGTCCAAAAAATATTAGATAGATCTGATGAAAAAATATTGAAAAGATATGAAAAATATATTTCTCATTTTGATTTAATGGCAGAACTTGCAAATATTTTAAAAGATAAAAGAAGAGAAAATGGATATTTAAATTTAGACATTCCTGAGAGTAAAATAATACTTGATGAAAATGGTGTTGCAATAGATGTAAAAAAATATGAAACATATTTCGCAAATGAAATAATTGAACAATTTATGCTAATTGCAAATGAAACAGTGGCAGAAAGATTTTATTGGTTACAAGCACCATTTATATATAGAAATCACGAAGCACCAGATTTAGATAAAGTTAAAGATTTAAATAAAACATTATATAATTTTGGATATAAAATAAAAATTTCAAAAGAAGAGATTATTTATCCAAATGAGTTTGCAAAAATTCTTGATGAAGTAAAAGGAAAAGAAGAAGAAAAGGTAGTATCTAATATAATATTAAGAACACTAAGAGTTGCTAAATATGAGGCCGAAAATAAAGGGCATTTTGGAATTGCAAGTAAATATTATTGCCACTTTACATCTCCAATAAGAAGATATCCGGATTTATTTATTCATAGAATTATTTCTAAATATTTGGAAACCAATTATATGGTAAATGATTTTTGGGTAAAGAAATATGAAAAACGAGCTGAAAAGAGAGCTGAAAATTGTTCTGAAAGAGAAAGAGTTGCAACAAAGGTAGAAAGAGAAGCAGAAGATATTAAGAAAGCAGAATTCATGGAAAGTAAAATTGGTGAAGAATATGAAGGAATTGTATCATCTGTTACTAATTTTGGAATATTTGTTGAACTTGACAATACTGTTGAAGGTCTAATTCGTTACGAAAAATTAGGTGATGAATATTTTATTTATAATGAAGAAACAAGACAAGCTATTGGAGAAAATTCAGGTAAAGTCTATAAAATTGGTGATAAAGTTAAGATTAGAGTGACTTATGCTAATAAATTGATGAGACAAATTGATTTTGAAATTTTAGAGAATAAATAAAAAAATTCTTGACAAAAAATTATCATATTATATAATAATATTGGATAAAATAAACCAAAGAAATCTAATTACAAATTAGAATGAAAGGAAAACGAGAAAAATGGAAAATCAGAGTTCAGAAGAAGTTAAAGTAGAGCAAATGATAGATGAACTAATGAGAAAAGCAAAAATAGCATCACAAGAATATATGAAATTAGATCAAGAAACAGTTGATAATATAACAAAAGCAATGTCAATGGCTGGATTAGAGCATCATATGGAATTAGCAAAAATGGCTGTTGAAGAAACTGGAAGAGGAATATATGAAGACAAAATAACAAAGAATATGTTTGCAACAGAATATATATATCATAGTATAAAACATGAAAAAACAGTAGGAATAATAAAAGAAAATGATGAAGATGGATATGTGGAAATAGCAGAGCCAGTTGGAATAATTGCAGGTGTAACACCAGTAACAAATCCAACATCAACAACAATGTTTAAATCTATAATTGCAGCAAAAACGAGAAATGTAATAGTATTTGGATTCCATCCATCTGCACAAAGGTGTAGTGTTGCAGCAGCTAAAATTTTAAGAGATGCAGCAGTAAAAGCTGGAGCTCCAGAAAATTGTATTTTATGGGTAGAAGAGCCATCAATACTAGCAACAAAATTATTAATGAATCATCCTGATGTAAGTTTAATATTAGCAACAGGTGGTACAGGAATGGTAAAATCAGCATATTCATGTGGAAAACCAGCATTAGGAGTAGGACCTGGAAATGTGCCATGTTATATAGATAAAACAGCAAAACTACCAACATCAGTAAATGATTTAGTTATGTCAAAATCATTTGATAATGGTATGATATGTGCATCAGAACAAGCTGTTTTAGTAGATAAAGATATATATCAAGAGTTTGAAAAATTAATGAGAGAAGCTGGATGTTATTTTGTAAATCCAGAGGAAAAAGAGAAATTAAAAAATAGCATGTTTGATGCTGAAAATGGATATAAATTAAAATCACATGTACCAGGACAAAGTCCAGCTACAATTGCAAAAGAAGCGGGATTTGAAGTGCCTGAAGATACTAAAGTATTAGTTGTATATGAAGAAGGAATTGGAGATGGATATCCATTCTCTAAAGAAAAATTAAGTCCAGTATTAACATATTATATTGTAAATGATTCTGAAGAAGGAATATCAAAAGCAGAAAAATTACTAGAATATGGTGGATTAGGACATTCAGCAGTAATACATTCAGAAGATAAAGCAACAATATTGAAATTTTCAAAGACAATGAAAGCAGGAAGAATTATTGTAAATTCTCCATCAACACATGGTGCAATAGGAGACATATATAATACAAATATGCCATCATTAACACTTGGATGTGGTTCTTATGGAAGCAACTCAACAACAGCAAATGTATCAAGTGTAAACTTAATTAATATTAAAAGAGTAGCAAAAAGGAGAGTTAATATGCAATGGTTCAAAGTGCCTGAAAAAATATATTTTGAAGCTGGTTCAATATCATATTTAGAGAAAATGCCAAATATAGAAAGAGCATTTATAGTTACAGACCCAGGAATGGTTCAATTTGGATATGTTGATAAAATATTATATCACATTAGAAAAAGGCAAAATCACGTGCATTGTGAAGTATTTAGTGAAGTAGAACCAGACCCATCATTTGATACAGTAAATAAGGGCTTAGCTGCAATGAATATTTTCAAACCAGATGTAATAATTGCATTAGGGGGAGGAAGTGCAATAGATGCAGCAAAAGGAATGTGGTTATTCTATGAGAATCCAGATGCTGACCCAGAAGGCTTAAAATTGAAATTTATGGACATACGTAAACGTACCTATAAGTTTCCTAAAATGGGCTCAAAAGCGAAAATGGTTGCAATTCCAACTACATCTGGAACAGGTTCTGAAGTAACATCATTTGCAGTAATCACAGATAAAGCAAAAAATAAGAAATATCCATTAGCAGATTATGAATTAACACCAGATGTTGCAATAGTAGACCCAGATTTAGTAATGAGTTTGCCAAAGTCAATTACAGCAGATACAGGAATGGATGTATTGACACATGCATTAGAAGCTTATGTTTCTGTTATGGCATCTGATTATACAGATGGATTATCTGAAAAAGCTGCAGAATTAGTTGTAAAATATTTAAGAGAAGCTTATGAACATGGTGATAACAAAATTGCAAGAGAAAAAATGCACAATGCAAGTACAATTGCTGGTATGGCATTTACAAATGCATTTTTAGGTGTCTGTCACTCTATGGCTCACAAAATAGGGGCAGAGTTCCATTTGCCACATGGTAGAATTAACGCAATCTTATTACCATATGTAATTAGATATAATGCAACAGAACCAACTAAATTTGTATCTTGGCCAAAATATGAGTATTATATAGCAAATCAAAAATATGCAACAATTGCTAAAAAAATAGGATTAAAGGCAGATACAGTTGAAGAAGGTGTAGATTCTTTGATTGCTGAAGTAAGAAAAATGAATGAAGAATTAAATATTCCAAAATCATTTAAAGATGCAGGTGTTGATGAAAAAGAATTCTTAGCTAAAGTTGATTTATTGGCTGATAGAGCTTTTGAAGATCAATGTACTACTGCTAACCCTAGAGTTCCTCTTGTTTCAGAGATTAAACAAATATTGTTAGATAGTTATTATGGAAAATAAAAAATTATAGGATAGTAAGAATTTTATGTTCTTACTATTTTTTTATTGTAAAAATGTGATAAAATTGTCTAAAACAGTTGCAAAAATGTGATAAAATAATGAAAATAAGTTGCAAAAGTGTGATTCTTGATGTATAATTTATATAGATATACATATAATATAAGAGGTGATAAAGATGCGTAGATATATAAAAGAACAATTAATAAAGTGGAAAAACAGAAAAGATAGAAAACCATTAATATTAAAAGGAGCTAGACAAGTAGGAAAAACGTACATATTAAAAGAATTTGGAGAAGAACAATATGAAAATATTGCATACTTCAATTTTGATCATGACGAGCCATTAAAAGAACTATTTGCCAATACAAAAGACCCCAAAAGAATATTGGAACAATTAATATTTGCAACAGGAAGAGCTATAAAACCAGAGAAAACATTAATAATATTTGATGAAATTCAAGAATGTTCTGATGCATTAAATTCATTAAAATATTTCCAAGAAGAAGCAAATGAATATCATATTGTTTGTGCAGGAAGCCTATTAGGAATAAAATTATCACATACATCATTCCCTGTAGGAAAAGTAGAATATCTTGAAATGTATCCAATGACGTTTACAGAATTTCTACTAGCAGATGGAGCAGAAAATTTAGTTAAATATATGGAATCAATAAATAAAATTGAAAAAATACCAGATATTATTTTTACACAATTAAATGAAAAAATAAAATCATATTTTATAGTTGGAGGAATGCCAGAAGTAGTAAGAGCTTGGGTGGAAAATAAAGATATAGAAGAAGTAAATAGGTTACAGAAACAAATTTTAAAAGGATATGAAGACGACTTTGGAAAACATATAGAAAATTCTAGTATGCAAGCTAAGATATCTATTATATGGGAAAGCATAGTATCGCAATTAGCAAAGGAAAATAAAAAATTTTTATATCAAGTAGCTAAAGATGGAGCGAGAGCAAGAGAGTATGAAGATGCAGTTGATTGGCTTAATAATGCTAATATTGTAGATAAAATTTTTAATGTAACAAAACCAGATTTTCCGCTAAATGCATATACAGATTTAAGTAGCTTTAAATTATATATGCTAGACGTAGGATTATTGAGAAGAAAAGCAAATTTAGATTCTAGAATAGTAATTGAAGGAAACAAATTATTTGAAGAATTTAAAGGAGCTCTAACAGAAAATTTTATATTAAATATGTTATTGGTTAAATATGAGGAAAGACCTAATTATTATGTATTTGATAGACATGAAATAGATTTTATTATACAAGAAAGAAATGAGATTATTCCAATTGAAGTGAAATCTAGTGAAAATAGAAATAATGCTAGTTTAACAAGATTTAATGAAAATAATGATAATAAAATATCAGTAAGATTTTCAACGAGAAATTTGGATATGAGTGGAAAAATTTTGAATGTGCCAATTTTTATGGCTGAATATATTGATAAATTAATTCAAATTATTAGAACATAATAATCCTAGTAAAAGTTCTATAATGACATTAAAATGTTACCGACTATGGAGTAAGTTTTCTGCCATCAAGAGTTAATTCTCTTGGTGGCATTTTTTCTTGCCTATTAATAATTTTTATATGATAATAAAGTACTGCTGATAGAAAGTTATAAAAAACCTACAGGCTCTTTTTGGCTATTTGCATTTTATCACTTGAAATGAAAAATTTAATTTGCTATAATATGAATAAATTGATGAATGAGGAAGATAAAATGAAATATGGTTTAAAAGAAGAAGTATACAATAAAATATTAAGTATTGCGAAAGAAAATAAGCAATATAAGTTTATATTATTTGGTTCAAGAGCGAGAGGAAACTATAAAAAAGAATCAGACATAGATATAGCAATAAAAGGAAATATTATGACAGATGATAAATATAGAATAATAAATGAATTTGATCTTATAAATACCATTCATAAAATAGACTTAGTTTTTATCGATGAATTTACTAAGAAAGAATTAGTTGAATCAATTAATAATGAAGGAGTGGAAATAAAATGAAAAGATTTGAAGAAAGAAAACAAGACTTAGCAAATGCAACAGAAAGACTAAAAGAAGCATTACAACAAGAAGAAAATGATATAGTAATAGATTGCGTATTACATAGATTTGAATTTACATTTGAATTAGCATGGAAAACAATGAAAGATTTTTTAGAATACAATGGAATATCTGAAAATATAGGAAGTCCACGAGAGATATTAAGACGAGCATTTGAAAGTCATTTAATAGAAGATGGAGAAGAATGGATCAACATGATGCTTGCAAGAAATAGTTTATCACATTTATATGATGAAGAGACGTCTAGAAAAATTTATAAGGAAATAAAAGAAAACTATATAAAATTATTAGAAAAATTAAATCAAAGATTTGAAACATTACTATAAAAATAATAAATAAAAAGTAGTCAGTATCTAAATAGATGCTGGCTTTTTATGTGATATAAAATAAAAAAAATCAATAAAAAAGAGGGAATTATGTAAAATTCGTCGAATAATATAATTATGCATAGAAGTATGTTCAAAAATATGTGTAGGAGTGGAGGAAAATGATACGATATAGTGATGAAATTATAGAAGAAGTAAGACAAAATAATGATATAGTAGACATCATTTCACAATATGTTCATTTAACTCGAAAAGGAAGAAATTATTTTGGGCTATGTCCATTCCATAGTGAAAAATCTCCATCATTTTCAGTATCACCAGACAGGCAAATTTTTCACTGTTTTGGGTGTGGAGTAGGTGGAAATGTCTACACATTTTTAATGAAGATAGAAGGAATAACATTTAAAGAAGCATTAGAACAATTAGCAGAAAGAGCTAACATACAATTACCAAAATTAGAAAACAATGCAGATACTGCAAGAGAAGAACTAAAAGCAAAAGTATACAAAGTTAATGAATTTACAGCAGAATTTTATCATCAAAATTTATACAAGCCAACATCCAAAATTGGTCAAGAATATGTAAAAAAGAGAAAAATGAATAAAGAAACTCTTGAAGCATATAGAATAGGGTTTTCAGGAAAATTTGATGAATTATATAAAGCACTAAAAGCACAAGGATTTGGAGAAAAGGAAATATTAGAATCAGGACTAGTTAATAAAAATGACAATGGAACATACATTGACAGATACAGAAACCGATTAATGTTTCCTATTTGTGATGTGAGGGGAAAAGTAATAGCATTTGGAGGAAGAATATTAGATGATTCCAAAATAAAAGATTCAAAATTTCCTCAACCTAAATATATAAACTCTCCAGAAAATGTTGTGTATAGTAAAGGAAGACATTTATTTGGATTAAATGTAGCAAAAAAAGATTCTGCCAAAAAACTACTAATAGTAGAAGGATATATGGATGTTATATCATTACATCAAAGAGGAGTAACAAATGTAGTAGGAGCATTAGGAACAGCATTAACAGAGCAACAAGGATGGTTACTTAGAAAAAGTACAGAACAAGTAATACTAGGTTTTGATGCTGATGGTGCTGGACAGACAGCTATTGCAAGGTCAATGGAAATATTGCAAAAAATGGGATGTGATATGAGAGTATTACAGATAGAAGGAGCAAAAGATCCAGACGAATATATTGTAAAATTTGGAGAAGGCAGATTTAGATTGGCAATGGATAATGCAATATCACTAGTAGAATTTAAAGTAAAAAATCTAAAAAAAGATTTAAACTTAGAAAACACAGGGGATAAAATAAAATTTTTAAATGAAATAGCAAAAATACTTTCAAAAGTAGAAAACACAATGGAAAGAGAAATATACATAGAAAAAATAGCACAAGGGTATAATATATCAAAAGAAGCAATTTATGCTGAAGTTAACAAATTGATATATAATAATACCAAAGAAGATAAAGTATTGCAAAGTAGAGAAATAAAGCCAGTAAGAGAAAATATTAAAAACACAACAGAAATAGATGAAGATTTAAAAAGAAGAGAAAATACAATAATAGCTATTTTATTAGATTCAAATGCAAATATGTTTGCAAAAATAAAAGAACAAATAAAACCAGAAGATTTTAAAGATTCAGTAAATAGGAAAATAGCAGAGCAATTGTATAAAGAACTTGAAAAAGAAGACTGTAATATAAATAGACTAATAGATTCTTTTGATGAAGAAACTCAAAACCATATAACAATGGTAATGGCAACAGATTATGAAATAGATAATCTAGAAAAAGCAGTTGATGATATATTACAAAAATATGAGAAAGAAAAATTAGATAATAGAAAACAAGAGATTTTGAAACAATTAGAAATTGAAGAAGATGTAGATAAAAAGAAAGAATTAGGTAAAGAGCTAAGTAATATAATAATTACATTAGCTAAAATTAAGTAGGGGTGAATTTTTGTGGGGAATAAAAAAGATGAAAATCAATTAGAAATAGCTGAAATGGCTAAAGAAAAAGATGTGGTAAAACCAAAAATTAAGGTAGAAGAAAAAGCTGAAAATAAGACTGAAAAGAAAGAACAACCAAAAATAGAAATAAAAGATGAAAAACTTAAAAACATAGTAAAAAAAGCTAAAGAAACAGGAAAGATGACATATGAAGAATTAGCAAAAGAATTAGAAGATACAAATCCTGAACAAATAGATAAAGTATTTGATGCATTTGAAGAAATGGGAGTAAACCTTTTAAATGATGATTTTGAAGAAGAACCAGATATTGAAGATTTAAAAGAAGTTGAAAACTTAAAATTAGATGAAATAACAGATACAAGTTTTGAAGGGATAAGTGTAGACGATCCTGTAAGAATGTATTTAAGAGAAATAGGAAAAATTCCATTATTATCATATGAAAAAGAATTAGAATTAGCAAAAAGAATATTAAATAATGATGAAGAAGCAAAACAAGAATTAGCAGAAGCAAACTTAAGATTAGTAGTAAGTATTGCTAAAAAATATGTTGGAAGAGGAATGTTATTCTTAGACTTAATACAAGAAGGAAATATGGGATTAATCAAAGCAGTAGAAAAATTTGATTATACAAAAGGATTCAAATTTAGTACTTATGCAACATGGTGGATAAGACAAGCTATTACAAGAGCAATAGCAGACCAAGCAAGGACAATAAGAATACCAGTACACATGGTAGAAACAATAAATAGATTAATCAGAACATCAAGACACTTATTACAACAATTAGGAAGAGAACCAACCCCAGAAGAAATTGCAAAAGAAATGGACATGTCTGTTGAAAAAGTAATGGAAATTCAAAAAATAGCCCAAGATCCAGTATCTTTGGAAACACCAATAGGAGAAGAAGATGATAGTCACTTAGGAGACTTTATACAAGATGAAGATTCTCCAGCACCACATGATGCTGCATCATATACATTATTAAGAGAACAATTAGAAGAAGTAATGAGTACATTAACACCAAGAGAAGCAAAGGTATTAAAATTAAGATTTGGACTAGAAGATGGAAAAGCTAGAACACTAGAGGAAGTTGGAAAAGAATTTGATGTGACAAGAGAAAGAATTCGTCAAATTGAAGCAAAAGCATTAAGAAAATTAAGACATCCAAGTAGAAGCAAAAAATTAAGAGATTATATGAACTAAAATGAAAAAACTGTTGATTTCGACAGTTTTTTTTGGAAAAGAGGTTATATGAATATAGAAATTGTAACACAAATTGCCATTGCAATAGGAATAGTAATTGGTTTTAGAATATTGAGTGCAGGAATAGCGAGTCTGATTATTAAAATTTTAACATCAAAAAATAAAGAAAAAAAGGATGTAAAGAAAAATCCATTTTATAGACCTATAAAAACAATATTCACTTTTGTTGGAATATATGTAGCATTAAGATTTATAAAAACTACAATTACAGTATCTCCAGAAATAGAAGCATTAATAGAAAAGATTATGAAAATAGCAATGATTTTATTTGTTGCAAAAGCATTTGGAGATGGATTAGATGATAGAAATGGAATAGTAACTAAAATTCAGAGTAGAAGCAGTAAAGAAATTAATAAAAGTACAGTAAATGCGGCATTAAGAGTTATTAAAGTTTTAATTTATATTTTTGCAGGATTTTTAATGCTTTCAGAATTAGGATATAATATTAGTGGATTTATTACAGGACTTGGAATTAGTGGTGTTGTAATAACTCTTGCAGCTCAAGATACGGCAAAAAGTATGATTGGCGGACTTGCATTATTTATAGATAAACCATTTAAAACAGGGGATTACATAAAGGTTGGTGATTATGAGGGAACAGTAGAAGATATAAAATTCAGAAGTACTAGCATTAGAACAATAGAAAATTCAGTATTACATATTCCAAATTCAGAAGTAGCATCTTTAGCAATTATAAACTATAGTGAAATGGAAAAAAGAAGATATTACACAAGATTAACTTTAGAATTAGATACACCACTTGAAAAAGTAGAAATGACAAGAAGAAAAATAGAAGAAATGCTAAGAAAGAGAGAAGATATAATTCAAGATGGTAGCATTAGTGTAAGATTTCAAGAGATTTCAGATAATGGATATGATATTATAGTAATGGCATATTTTTATGAAACAGGTTATTTAGAATATTTACATTGCAAAGAAGAAGTAAATTATAAAATAATTAACATATTACAAAATGAAAATGTTGAATTGGCATATAATACACAAACAATATATATGAAAAAGTAGCAAAACTTTCACAAAAAAGACATATAGAGTAAGTATAATAAAATAGTAAACAAAACTATGATGGAGGAAGAAAAGATGGAAGGAGCATATATTCTTGTAGTAGATGATGAATCAAGGATGAGAAAATTATTAAAAGATTTCTTATCTGCAAAAGGGTATAAAATTCTAGAAGCCGAAGACGGCGAAAAAGCAATTGAAGTATTTGAGGAAAACAGAAATAAAATTAAATTAATTTTATTGGATGTAATGATGCCCAAACTTGATGGTTGGTCAGTTTTAAGAAAGATAAGACAAGAATCAAATTTACCAGTAATAATGTTAACAGCTAGAGGAGAAGAACAAGACGAATTATTTGGATTTGAATTAGGAGTTGACGAATATATTTCAAAACCATTTAGTCCTAAAATTTTAGTTGCAAGAGTAGAAGCAATTATAAAAAGAGTGTATGGAGATACAAAACAAGCAAAGGATTATGATGGAATTGTAATTGACCAGGAAGGTAGAACGGTAACAGTAGATGGAAAGCCAATTGATTTAAGTTTAAGAGAATATGAATTGCTAAAATATTTATTAGATAATGAAAATATTGCACTATCAAGAGATAAAATTTTAAACAATGTATGGAATTATGATTATTATGGAGATTCAAGAACAATAGATAGCCATATAAAAAAAATAAGACATAAATTGGGTAAAAAAGGTAAATATATAGAAACAATTAGAGGAATAGGATATAAATTTGAAATCAAGAAATGAGGAAAAATAACATGAGCGGTATAACTAAACAATTAAAAACCGTTAGAGGAAAATTGTTTTTTACATTGTGTGTTGTTGTCATATCTATAATATTATTTTTAATAATTGTAAATAAGTTTGTATTAGAAAAATATTATCAATATACTAAAAGTAATCAATTAAAATCTGCATATAATATGATTAATACATATTATAATGGAGGTTCGAAAATAACTGATTTAGATGAGGAATTAGACAAAATTGCAATAAAAAATAATTTTGATATAATTATAAAAGACAACAATGATAAAGCTGTATATTTGTCAAACAAAGACTTTTTATCAAGTGTAAGAATTATTATAGATTTTTGGGGACTTAATAAAGACCAAGAATATAAAGTTTTGGAAGAAACAGATAAATTAGAAATAAGGAAGATTAGGGATACAGAAACAAAATCCAATTATATATTATTATCAGGAAAACTAGATAATGGATATGGAACATATATTAGAATCCCAATCTCTTCAATACAAGAAAGTGTAAGAATTTCAAATAGATTTTTATATTTAATTGCTGGAATTGTAATAGTTGTTGGTGGAATAGCAATCATATATATAGCTAAAACATTTAGTACTCCAATTTCTGAATTAAATAGTATTGCTAAAAAAATGGCTAATTTAGACTTTAGTCACAAATACGTTGTTTCAGATGCAAATGATGAAATAGACGAATTAGGAAAAAGCATAAATTTAATGTCAGAGAAACTGGAAAAAACTATTAATCAATTGCGAAGTGCTAATATAGAACTTGAAAGAGATATTGAGCGAAAATCCAAAATAGATGAAATGAGAAAAAGCTTCATATCAGATGTATCACATGAATTGAAAACACCAATAGCATTAATACAAGGATATAGTGAAGGCTTATTAGAAAATGTTAACACAGACTCAGAGAATAGACAGTTTTATGCAGAAGTAATACAAGATGAAAGCAACAAAATGGATAAATTAGTAAAGCAACTTCTTGAATTAACAAAACTTGAATATGAAAAGAGAGAATTTAACAATAGAGAATTTAATATTGTAGAACTAGAAAAAGAAATTGTTAGATCTTCAAAAGTAATGTTAGAAGAAAGAAAAACAGAAGTAATATTTGAAACAGAAGATAAAATTAATGTATTTGCAGATGATTTTTATACAAGTCAAATTATCACAAATTATTTAACAAATGCAATAAAACATGTTGAAAATATTGATGGTGAAAAATATATAAAAATAACTAATAAAGAATATCCTGAAAGAAATAAAGTTAGAATAACTGTATTTAATACAGGAGAGAATATTAGTAAAGAAAACTTATCACGTGTATGGAATAGATTTTTTAAAGCAGATGAAGCACGTAATAGAGAAGATGGTGGAAGTGGAATTGGACTTTCAATAGTAAGAGCTATTATGAATAATTACGGAAATGACTTCGGTGTTGAAAATAAAGATAATGGAGTTGAGTTCTACTTTGAAGCAGATATGAAAGAAATAGAAAAACAAGCATAAAAATAGCAAGATAACTTGCTATTTTTTATTTTTTACGATAAAATACAACAAGAAACGACAAGAAAAGGTGATAAACATGTATTTAAAAAGGCTAGAAATGCAAGGATTTAAATCATTTGCAGATAAAACAGTATTAGAATTCATGCCAGGAATTACAGCTGTTATAGGACCAAATGGTTCAGGAAAAAGTAATATATCTGACAGTATAAGATGGATACTAGGAGAACAAAGTATGAAATCATTAAGAGGAACTAAAACTCAAGATATCATATTTGCAGGCACACAAAGTAGAAAATCTTTGGGCTTTGCAGAAGCATCATTAGTATTTGATAATACAGATGGAACACTTCCAATAGAGTATTCAGAAGTAACTGTAACTAGAAAAATATATAGAAGTGGAGAAACTGGATATTATATCAATAAAGCTCCTTGTAGACTAAAAGATGTAGTAGAATTATTTATGGATACAGGAATAGGACGTGATGGCTATTCTATTATAGGACAAGGAAAAATTGATGAAATTCTAAGTAATAAGTCAGAAGATAGAAGACATATATTTGAAGAAGCGGCTGGAATTGTAAAATATCGTTCAAGAAAAGAAGAAACAGAGAAAAAATTAGAACAAACAAAGTTAAATTTGTTAAGAATAAATGATATTTTAACAGAAATCGAAGGAAATCTTGAACCATTGCAAATGCAAGCAGATAAAGCAAAAAAGTACTTGAATTTAAAGGAAGAGTTAAAAAATATAGAAGTAGGATTGTTTATTTATAATATTGAAAAATATAAACAAGCACTAGAAGAGTTAACAAGTGATGAAGAAATAATGAATTCAACTTTAAATCAAGAAGAAGGAAAACTAGAAAAAATCAAAATTTTAAAGGAAGAATTAAAAGACAGAATTGATGAAATAACTTTACAAATAGAGAATATGCAAAACATAGGCTTTGAAAGTCAAAAAGAAATAGAAAAACTAAATTCAAATATTAATTTAGCAGAAGCCAAAATTAAAAATAATATAGAAAATACTGAGTTATATCAAAAAGAAATAAAAGAGCTAGAAGAAAAGATTGAAAATCTAAAACAAGATATAGAACAGAAACAAAATAAAAAAGATAATTTAAAACAAAATAAAGAAAAATTTGAAAATGAATTAAAGGCAAAAGAAGAAGAATTAAAGAAATTGACAGAAAAGTTAAGTTCAAAAGAGATTGAAATAGAAGCAAAGAAAAAGCAAGTTGAAGAAAACATAGATAAAAAATATGAATTGCAAACTGAAATAAGTACACAAACGGCTAATATAGATAATATTGAAAAAAGACAAAAACAGATAAAGCAGGAAATAGATGCCAATATTTTGAATTTAGATAGAACGAGAATGAAAAGAGAAGATATTGCAAAAGGTTTTTATCAAATAGAGAATAATAGAAACAAAGTATTAAAATCAATTGAAAATATAGATAGTCAAAAACAAGAAATAGATAAAAAGATAAAAGAATTTGATTTGCAGATAATTAATAATACAAATGATATGAGAATGAAACAATCAAGATATAATTTTTTAGTTGAAACAGAGAAAGAAAAAGAAGGTTATATTAAAAGTGTAAAATCTCTTTTGATTGATTGTGAGAAAATAAAAGAACTTGGAAAAGGAATGCATGGAGTTTTAGCAAATATTATTTCTGTGCCAAGTGAGTATGAAACTGCGATAGAAATGTGTTTGGGAGCTAGCTTGCAAAATATAGTTACAGATACTGAAGAAGATGCTAAGAAATTGGTAGAACATTTAAGAAAAAACAATTTAGGTAGAGCATCATTTTTACCAATTACATCTGTAAAAGGGAAAAAGCTTGACAGCATAAAAGGAAAAAAGATAGGTGTAGTAGGAGTGGCTTCAGATTTAGTCAAATTTGATAAAAAATATGAGCAAATTATATTCAGCTTATTAGGCAGAACCGTAGTTGTGGACAATATGCAAAATGCAATAAATCTTGCAAAAGAAAATAATTATTCATTTAGAATAATAACAATAGAAGGTGATGTAATAAATCCATCAGGAGCAATTACAGGTGGATCTGTTGCCAAAAAAACAGTAAATATTTTAGGAAGAAGTAGAGAAATTGAAGTTCTTGAAAAAGAATTGAAGGGATTGAGAAATAAGATTTCTAAATTAGAGGAAGATAAAGAAAAATATGTAGATTCATCAGAAAATATTATAGAGGAAGTTCAAAGTTTAGAAAAACAATTACAAGAAATAGATATTACATATGCAACAGAAAAACAAAGAATTATATCAATTGATGAAAATATAGAACAAATTCAAAATCGAATAGATAAATTGAAAGAAGAGGTAGAAAAGACCGAAAAGAGCAAAAATGAAACATTAGCAAGTAAACAAAAAAATAAAGAATGCATTGAAAAAATGAGCAAACAAAATGAAGAGGACCAAAAAATAATAGATGAATTTTCAAATGCAAATAAGGAAAGTCAAAAATACATAGATGATTTAAATTTAGACATTACAAATTTAAAAATATCAGTTTCATCTTTTAATGAAAGCGAAGTTTCTATTCAAGAAATGACAGAAATGATAATGAAGGAAATAGAGACACATACTAAGAATAAGAATAATAAAAGTTTACAAATAAAGAATGCAATTTTAGAAAATGATAAGCTAAAAATAGAAATAGAAAATACAAAACAAGAAATAGAAAAAGTAAAATCCAAAGTTTCAAATAGTGGCGAAAACATTGACAAAATGAAAAAAGAAAGAATAGAAAAAAATGAAAAATTGAGCAAGAAAGAAGAAGAACAAACTGAACAGTTTAAGAGGATTGAAGAGTTAAAAGCTCAAATAACAAAGATAGAAGTAAAGAAAACTAAAACAGAAGAAGATATTACAGATGTAATAAACAAAATGTGGGAAGAATATGAGCTTACTCCAAATAATGCAGGAGAATATCAAAAACCTGAAAATGTAGCAGTTACGCAGAGGAGAGTAAATGTCTTAAGAACTGATATAAAAGAACTTGGAAGTGTAAATGTTGATTCTATTGAAGAATACAAAAAATTAAAAGATAGATATGATTTTATGTGTGAACAAAGATTAGACTTAGAAGATACAATGTCAAAATTAAGAAAAGTAATACAAGATATGACAGAAACAATGAAACAACAATTTAAAGAAAAATTTGAGATTATAAATAAAAATTTTGGAGAAGTATTTAAAGAATTGTTTGGCGGAGGAATGGCAGAGGTAACTTTGACAGATGAAGAAAATATTTTGGAATGTGGAATTGATATTACTGTTCAACCACCAGGAAAAAAACTTCAAAATATGACATTGCTTTCAGGAGGAGAAAAGGCATTTACGGCCATAGCATTACTATTCGCAATTTTAAAAATTAATCCAGCACCATTCTGTGTTCTTGATGAAATTGAAGCAGCTCTAGATGATGTTAATGTATACAGATATGCTGAGTATTTGAAAAAGTTTGCAAAAGAAACACAATTTTTAGTTATTACTCATAGAAAAGGTACAATGGAAGCGGCAGATACTGTTTATGGAGTAACTATGGAAGAAAAGGGAATATCAAAATTGCTTTCTATGAAATTGAAATAGTTAAGGAAAATGGGATCTATAAAGATAGACCCCATTTTTATATAGTTCTAAAAATTCCAACTAAAATTAAAATAATGCTAGAAAATATAGCCAATGTATGTTCAGAGATATTAACATATTTAATAATGCTATTTGCAATCCAATTACCACAATTAATAAAAATAAGCTGAAAAGAGGCGACAAGAAGAGGCAAAATAATGTCATTAATACCAATAATGCCTGAACCGATACCTACACAAGCAGAATCAATAGAAAGAGCTAAACCAAGGAAAATAGCTTCTTTAGCATCAATATTATTAGAATGGTCTGTATCATAATTTACTAGAGGTTTATTTAAAGACTTATATATATTATAAATCCCCAATATAATCAAAAAAGAAGAACCTAGTATAGTCGAAAAAGTAGGGGAAAATAAAGCAGAAATATAGTGCCCTAAAAAAATAGAACCACAAGTAATACAAAAAGATATAGCAAAGAGGGTAATATTACTTAAAGAGTTAACTTTAGTATTCTTTAAACCATAACTAATACCGATTCCTAAAGAGTCTATACTAACAGATAAAGCTAATAAAATACAATTTAATAACATAAAATCCTCCATTTCAAGTCAGCAATCTAACTAAGCCTATAAAAATCAGTATTATTCCAGATATGCTAGAAAGTAATTTTGATGAAACTATAATTTTTTTAGTAATAATTGTGGCAACGATATTTCCACAATTAACGAAGAAAGTGTGAAAAATAGCCATTAAGAGTGGTAAAATCAAACCACCAATTCCAATCATTCCAGATCCTAAGCTAACACAAGAAGCATCAACTGCAACAGCTAAACCTAAAATAAGAGCTTCTTTTGCATCGATAAAATTAGAACAATCAGCGTCAAAATTTGTAGTAGTATTATTTTGAGCCTTAAAGATATTATAAATTCCAAGCAAAATTAAAAGAGCAGAGCCTAGTAATGCAGAGAAAATAGGTGAAAATAAAATCGAAATATAATGACCTATAAATATGGAAATTCCAGATAAGCAAAATAGTGTTGTGAAAATTATTAGATTACCAGCTTTAGACATTTTGGTCTTTTTTATACCATATGTAATACCAAGACCCAAAGCATCAATACTTGCGGATAATGCTAAAAAAATACATTTTAAAATCATATTTATATCCTCCTCTAGTAAGATATGACATTAAAATGCAAAAAGATACAAAAAAAGTGTTTCACAAATTGAAACACTTTTGATAAATTACTTTAAATTCCTTAAAGCCGTAACTCTATCTTCAATGCTTGGGTGAGTTGACCATAAACTTGAAGAAGATTTTTTTCCTTTAAAAGGATTTACTATATACATATTTTCCGTAGCATTATTTGCAACTTTTAATTCATTAGGGTCATCAGAAATTTTTATTAAAGCAGAAATAAGTCCGTCAGGATTTCGCGTAAACTTTACGGCTGTGGCATCTGCAAGAAATTCTCTTTTTCTTGAAAGTGCAAGTTGCATTAGTTGGCCGAATATAGGAGAAAGAATTAAAAATACAAATCCTATAATCATTAATATTGGATTTCCGTTGTCATCGTCATCTCTTTTTCTAGGTCCACCCCAAAAAGAGATTCTTGTAAACCAATCTGAAAGCATAACAACAAAACCTACCATAACAGAGACTACTGCTGAAAGTCGAATATCATAATTTTTTATATGAGCCATTTCATGTGCTAAAACTCCTTCTAATTCATAATATTCTAATTTATCTAATAGACCAGTTGTAACACAAATTACAGCATTTTCTGGATTTCTTCCAGTAGCAAAAGCATTTGGCTGTTTATCTTCAACTATATATAATTTTGGAGTGCAAGGTAGACCAGATGCAACAACTAGGGAATCTAAAATATTTACAAGTTTTAAATTTTCTTCTTTGGTTGCAGGTCTAGCCTTATTTAAGCTTAATACTATTTTATCACTATAATAGTAAGAACCAAAAGTAGAGGCAATAGAAAAAATTAATGCTATAATGATAGACATTTCTCCTAAGTCTAAGGCCATACAAATATAGTAAACAATTAAAGAAATAAAGACAAGAAATAACAAAACTATAAACCAAGATTTAATTTTATTTTTTTTAATATCTTCAAACATAAAATCATCCTTTCAAATAAAAATGTTGCCAGTTCTAATGCATGGTAGCAAAGAAAACTGGCATTAATTAAATGTTATTTGTCAAAACTAACTTTAACATTTTTTCTAGCTTCATCACTTTCTGCAGCAAATAGTTCTCTTGGTGTAAAGTTAAACATTCCTGCAACAATGTTAGAAGGGAAAAGTTCTAATTTAGTGTTATACATTGTAACACTGTCATTGTAAAATTGTCTTGAAAAAGAAATTTTATTTTCAGTATTACGAAGTTCTTCAGATAATTCTGAAAAGTTTGTGTTTGCTTTTAATTCTGGATAATTTTCTGAAACAGCCATAATTGTTTTTAAAGCTCCAGAAAGTTCTCCATCTAATTTTGCTTTTTCTCCTACTGAAGAAGAATTTGCCCATGAAGTTCTTAATGCTGCAATTTTTTCAAATGTTTCTGATTCATGTGTCATATAACCTTTTACAGTTTCAACAAAATTAGGAATTAAATCAAATCTTCTTTGTAATTGTACATCAATTTGACTCCAAGCATTATCTACTTTTTGTTTAGATGTTACTAAACCATTATAGATTGATATAATCCAAATTATTAATAGTACAATTATTATAATTGCAATCCACATAGAAATACCTCCTTTGCATTTCATTTACATTAATATGATATCATACAACTAATTGTTTTACAATAATAAAATTGGATTTTGCATAATAATTTTGCGTACAAAATTTATTAGCAAAAAATTTAAAAATAAAAATTTAAGAATTTTTTTAGTACAAGCAGCATATAATATTATAAGTCCAAGATTTACCAAGCCTTACGGAAATTGGTAACACAAAAACAAAAAATTTGACAAAATAAGATAAAATGTGTATAATGAAAATGTCGTCAAAGGAGGATATAATTTTTATGAATAAAAGAGATGAGGCATCTATTTCTATTGTAAAAATCATTGCAATTAGTTTAATACTTATCATGATTTTTGGAGTTAGTGTAATGGCTACGGAAATAGATATTAGAAGTGTAAAGATTACGATGGCAAATGGATATACAATGACAGTTGTCACAACAAAAACAAATGTAGAAGAAATTCTTGAAGATAATAATATATTTGTTGAAGAAGACGAAAGAGTAACTCCAGACTTAGATAGTGATATTACAGATACTAATAAAATTACAATTACAAATAAATCAGAACAAGAAGTTCAAATTGCTAAGTTATCAGAGAGTGGAGTAGAAACAACATTAGATGAAATATTAAAAAGTTATTCACCAATAATTGAGAAAATAGTGGTAGAACAAGAAGCAATACCATATGAAACAATTACTAAAGATGCATCACAAGGAGTTGCAGATACAAAAAACAAAGTAATTCAACAAGGTGAAGATGGAATAAAAGAAATAACATACAAAGTAAAATATCAAAATGAAGAAGAAATAGAAAAGATAAAATTATCAGAAACAGTAATAAAAGAACCAATAGATAGAATTGTTCAAATTCAAAGAAATATAACATCAAGAGCAGGAAGTACAATTGTAAATTCAAATAACAATGGCACAACAAAGATATTTAAAGTAACAGCATATTGTTCATGTGCAAAATGTTGTGGTAAAACAACAGGAATTACAGCATCAGGAACAAAAGCAACAGCAGGTAGAACAGTAGCAGCGTCTGGTCAATTTGCATTTGGAACAAAATTAATTATAAACGGGCAAGAATATACTGTTGAAGACAGAGGAGGAGCAATCCAAGGAAATAGAATAGACGTGTACATGAATTCACATGCAGAAGCTTTAGCATGGGGAGTAAAATATTTACCAGTACAAGTAGCAGAATAGAAAAAAACGACTAATTTAAAATTAGTCGTTTTTTTAAAATTTTTTCCAAAAACTAATGAAAAAAATAATGAAACATGTTATAATAAAATAGCCAATAAATATGTGAAAAATAAAGGGATAGTCATGCGAAAAAAAGGACCGACCCCAAATTAACAGGAGGAATAATGAATCAAGAAAATATAAGAAACTTTAGTATAATTGCACATATAGACCATGGAAAATCAACATTAGCAGATAGACTAATAGAAAAAACTGGAGTTCTTTCTAAAAGAGAGATGGAAGAACAAGTTTTGGACAACATGGATATAGAAAGAGAAAGAGGAATCACAATAAAATCTCAGGCAGTAAGAATGAAATATAAAGCTAAAGATGGACAAGAATATGTATTTAATTTAATAGATACACCAGGACATGTAGATTTTAATTATGAAGTATCAAGAAGTTTAGCTGCATGTGATGGAGCAATATTAGTAGTAGATAGTACTCAAGGAGTTGAAGCCCAAACTCTTGCAAATGTTTATTTAGCAATTGAAAATGATTTGGAGATATTACCAGTTATAAATAAGATCGATTTACCAAATGCAAGACCAGACGAAGTAAAACATGAAATTGAAGATATAATAGGAATTCCTGCAATGGATGCACCATGTATATCTGCTAAAACAGGATTAAATGTTGATGAAGTATTAGAAAGAATTGTTACAGATATACCAGCACCCAAAGGTGATGAAAATGCTAAAACAAAGTGTTTAATATTTGATTCATATTATGATAATTACAAAGGCGCTGTTGCTTATGTAAGAGTTGTAGATGGAAAAGTAAAAGTTGGGGATGAAATTGAATTAATGTCAACTGGAAAAACATTTACAGTTGTAGAAGTTGGATATTTTGAACCAGGAATGTATTCTCCAGCACAAGAAATAAAAGTAGGAGAAGTTGGGTATATAGCTGCAAGCATTAAAAGTTTAACAGATATACGAGTAGGAGATACAATTACAATAAAAGATAATCCGGCAGATAAACCATTACCTGGATATAAAAAAGTAACGCCGATGGTATATTGTGGATTATATCCTGTTGATGGAAGTGAATATGAAAATCTAAAAGTAGCATTAGAAAAATTAAAATTGAATGATGCAGCTTTAGAATATGAACCAGAATCATCAGCAGCATTAGGCTTTGGATTTAGATGTGGATTTTTGGGATTGTTACATTTAGAGATAATTGAAGAAAGACTTGATAGAGAATTTGACTTAGGTCTAATAACAACAGCACCATCAGTTATATATAAAGTACATAAAACAACAGGTGAAGTTTTGGATATATACAATCCAGCAGACTTGCCACCACAAACAGAAATATCTTGTATGGAAGAACCGATAGTTACTGCAAATATTATAACTCCAAAAGAATATGTTGGAAATATTATGGACATATGTCAAAATCGTAGAGGTGTGTTCATAGATATGAAATACTTAGATGAGAGTAGAGTAACTTTGATATATGATATGCCTTTAAATGAAATAATTTATGACTTTTTTGATAGTTTAAAATCTAGAACAAAAGGTTATGCATCATTTGATTATGAATTTAAAGAATATAGACAATCAAATTTAGTTAAATTAGATATTCATGTAAATGGAGAACCAGTTGATGCCTTATCATTTATAGTGTTTAAAGACAATGCATATGCAAGAGGCAAAAAAATGGTAGAAAAATTAAAAGATGTAATTCCAAGACATTTATTTGCAATACCATTGCAAGCAGTTGTGGGAGGAACAATAATTGCAAGAGAAACTATTTCTGCTATGAGAAAAGATGTATTAGCTAAATGCTATGGTGGAGATATAACAAGAAAGAAAAAACTATTAGAAAAACAAAAAAGAGGAAAAAAGAGAATGAGACAAATAGGAAATGTAGAAATGCCACAAGAGGCATTCTTGTCAGTTCTTAAATTAGATGATGAATAATTTTATAGAGAGGTAGAAAAAATGAAAGAAAGAAGAAATGCAGATAGAAGAACTCAAAAAGATAGAAGAGTTCAAGGAGAAAGAAGAAAATTTGAAAGAAATACACCTGATAGAAGACAACAAGAAAGAAGACAAGCTGTAAGAAGAGAAGAAGATAGACAACAAGAAGAAAAGAAATTTGATGATCAAATTGAAGGTAGAAATTCAGTATTAGAATTATTAGAAAGTGGAAAAGATATAAACAAAATATTTGTTACAAGAGGAGAAAAACATGGCTCAATAAATAAAATTTTAGCAATAGCAAAAGAAAGAAAAATTATAGTAGTAGAAAAAGATAAAAGACAAATGGATGAAATGGCTCAAGAAGAAAATTATCAAGGAGTAATAGCTATTGTACCACCATTTGAATATGTAGAAATATCTGATATATTAGATACTGCGAAAGAAAGAGGAGAAGATCCATTTGTAATAATATTAGATGGAATTGAAGATCCACATAATTTAGGTTCTATAATAAGAACTGCAGAAACAGCGGGGGTACATGGAATAATAATACCAAAAAGAAGAGCAGCATCAGTAAATAACACTGTAAATAAAGCATCAGCAGGAGCCGTTGAACACATGAAAATAGCTAGAGTAACAAATATCTCTGATGCAATAGAAGAATTAAAACAAGCAGGATTATGGATTTGTGGTACAGATGTAAGTGCAGAAAAATACTATTATAATCAAGATTTGACTGGACCATTAGGAATAGTTATAGGAAATGAAGGAAAAGGAATTAGTGATAAAGTAAAGAAAAATTGTGATTTTAATGTAAAAATTCCTATGAGTGGAAAAATTCAATCACTAAATGCTTCAGTTTCAACAGGAATTATAGTATATGAAGCAGTAAAACAAAGGATTTCTAAAAAATAGAGTGCCTAATAGGCAAGGTAAGGAGTAATTAAATGAAAGGTAAGAAGATATTAGTAATTGTAATAATTATAGTAGCAGTATTAGCTGTAGCTGGTACAGTATTTGGATATTTATTTTTAAAAACAGACTTATTAAAAAGCAATAAGGAATTATTTGCTAAATATGTAAATCAAAACTTTGATTCATTTAAAGAAATTAGTAATTTAAAAATAATAGATACATATAAAAATTTAAAAAATGAAGACAAATATGAATCTAATTCAGAATTAAATGTAATATATTCTGAAGGCGGAGAAGTATCAAGTCCTTATAATAATTTAAAGGCTAAATTGAATATTCAAAAAGATGATGAACAAAATTATTATTATGCAGATGGACAAGTATTGTTTGCAGATGAAGAATATTTAGAATCTGAAATAATTAAAGAAAATGAAATATATGGAGTCAGATTTTCGGATGTTGTTAAGCAATTTGTTGGGATAAAAAATGATGAAAACTTAGAAAATGTTGCAAAAGATATAGGAATAGACAGCATATATCTTGAATCAATAATTGATATAATAGATGGAACAAGAGAAGCGTCTGATGAAGTTATATCACAAAAAGATAGAACTGAGATAAAAGACCAATATTCAAAAATAATAACAGATGCAGTTATTCAGGGGAATTTTTCAAAACAAAAGAATGCAGTAATAACTTATAACAATGCTTCTACAAAGACAAATGCATATACAGTTACATTAACAAGTCAACAAGTAGAAGATATGATTGTAAAAATATTAAATAATGCAAAACAAGACACATCAATATTAGATAAATTTTCTGGATATTTTGATGAGGAAAATTTTAAAAATCAAATAGATGATTTGATAGATAAGATAACAAATGAATTAGAAATACCATCAGCAAAGATAACTGTATATGAAAATAACAAAAAAACAATAAGAACAGTAATTGAATTTGGTGTAAATAAAGTAATTGTGGAAAATAGTGAAAAAGATGGAGAGAATATATCAGACTTAAAATTCTCAATAACATTAAATGATACAATGTATGAATTTGAGACTAAAATATCAAAAAAAGACACAGATAATGACGAAAAGATTGAAATTGATGTTCAAAATTTAGATGAAAATAATAATTACAATATTTCATTCTTAACCAATATGCAAAAGAGTGAAGATAATATAACATTAAGCTCAACTGTAACATATAAGAAGGATATATTGAATATAAAAGTATCAGTAGATAATGATGTTAATATTGGAAAGTCTTTTGAAAAAAAACAAGCTTTATTAGAGCGTAATCATATTGTATTAAATGATATGCAAGCAGAAAGAAGAAAGAAAATAATAGATGAATTAAAAGAAAAAGTTCCTGAAAAGGCAGAAGTAAGAACTGAATTATTATTAGAAGCTCTTGGAATAAAGATAAAAGAGGAAAACAAAGAACAAGAAAATCCAGATTATGTTATGCCTCAAGTAGAAATAAATAAATTTAATTCGAAATTTGAATTTTATACTGGAGATGAAGTAACTTCAAGTAATGTTAAAGTTTTACTAAGTATAGTAAAAGACCATTTAATAAATGCGGAAGTAACAGAAATAAATCCAGAAAATGCAACAGGTACAGTAAGACCAGAAGATGTTAAATACATATTTAAATTAAATATTGAAAAAGATAAAGCTAATGAAACAGAAGGAAATAAGGTTGTTGAAAAGATAAAGGATAATAAAAAATATAAAGTATCTATAACTTATAAAGAAAGTAATGGATTAATAGACTACATAACAATAGAAGAGCTATAGAAAGAAAGGAGGTTGCAAATGAATCAGATTTTAGTTACAGAAAAAATATATGTAACACCAGAGCTAAAAAGAAAAAAGAAAATATATAAAGCATTATTTATAATATCAATATTTTTAATAATAGCTCTTGCGTCTGTATATATATATGCTGAATATGATAAGAGCAAAGAAGAAAGTATATCTGGTGATATATTATCATTTTTAGATACAGAAAAAGATAATACTACAATAAGTTCTTATGAAAATGCATTGGTTGTAAAAATTTCACAAGAGGTAAAAAATGAAATGAATTCATCAGAGGTAGAAAATCAGCAACAATCTGATTTGAAACTTGCAACTGCAACTTCAACATATACAGCTTCTGATGGCAAGAAATACGATAGTATTGGTATTATAAGAATTCCTAAAATTAATTTAATATATCCAATACTTTCTGAAACAACATATTCATTAATGAAAGTTGCTCCTTGTAAATTTCATGGTGGAAATCCAAATGCAGTTGGAAACTTATGCATTATAGCACACAACTATAGAAGAAAAGGTGTATTTTTTAGTGACGTTCCAGACTTAGAGGTTGGAGATATTGTAGAAATACAAGACCTAACTAAAAGAACTATAGAATATGAAGTATATGATATTCATACTGTTGTTGAGGATGATGTAAGTGATACAACTCAAAAAACAAATGGAAGAAAAGAAGTTACATTAATTACATGTACAGATGAAAGTAATGAGCAGAGAGTTATTGTAAGATGTAAAGAAAAAATATAACAAAAAAATGCCTTTCTCATAATATAAATATGAGGAGGTATTTTTTTATGGCAAAAATATTGGTTTTTAATCAAGATACAAATAGGATGGAATCATTTATAAGAAGTGAAAGTTCAGCTATGCCTTACAATACAAATTCAACATTAAGAGTTAGAGAATTTAGAGGCTCTAGTAATAGTAATATATTATGGACAGATAAAAGAACTATGCAAGCATGGAATAGCCAGAGGTATATATATGGTGCACCAATTTATGTGGGATTTGCTTTTAAAAGACCATGGGAAGGTGGTCATGGTAACCAAAGCCAGCATTATGCAGGCACAGCATTTGATGTTGGGCAAACATTAACAAATACTCAGAGAACAGTATTAAGAAAGAGTGCACAAAATTCAGGAGTATGGACTTATGTTGAACCAGCATCATTATCTCCTACTTGGGTACATTTTGATAGAAGATATGGTACCCCAGCATGTAGCAGTGGAGGTTTTCCTTTGATTAGGCAAGGTTCAAGAGGAAATTATGTATGTATAGCACAAGATGATTTAAATACATTAGGGTATAAAACTGGAGGATTAGATGGAGTGTTTGGTACACAAACATATAATGCAGTAAGAAGTTATCAGGCAACAAGGGGGTTAGCAGTTGATGGAATAATAGGATGTAATACATGGAGATCTTTACAAGAAAATGTTGTTGGAACAGGAAAAACTACTACTACAATAAATTAAAAAAAAGCTATTGTTTTAGCAAGTTTTAGAAAAAATGAAAAAAATTCAAAAAAATTTAAAAAATGTATTGACAATATTCTAAAAACATAGTATACTAAGTCTTGTCGAAAGACATGGTCGCTTAGCTCAGCTGGGAGAGC
>ULTR01044535.1_pt1 | contig 37132 bp, 33 predicted proteins | sample 1957781 | NCBI WGS metagenome assembly ULTR01 (sample SAMEA4835739, study PRJEB28245) | human gut metagenome | biome: gut microbiome; material: fecal sample | place: Denmark | collected 2008 | reverse complement strand
CGCTCTTGCTTCAAGATATCTGAGTGCAAAGCCCGTGCTTAAGGCTAAGACCGACCGCTTCCAGCAGGCAAGGCTCAACCTCAAGCAGAATGTCCTCGACGCAGTCGCGGACGGCGTTAAGGTCAATTTCATCTCCGGCTCCGGTCTTGCTTTCGGTGAAGAAATGTATACCTTCTTCTCGATAATGAGCTCCAGCGGCAAGGTCAACAGCGACGGCATCATCAATCTCTCCTCCACAGCTCTCGGCACCACCGGCACCGTCGGAGGCGCAACGATAGCCAAGCAGGCTCACGATAACCCGGATTACCCCGGCTACAGCTACCTCTCACCCGACGGCACGATAGATATCTCCACCGCTGTGCTGCCCGACAACACTTGGGTATTCCTCAAGCAGTATCACGAGGTCGGTAATAACGATGTGGTGCTCAACCTTGCAAAGGCTCTGCTCCTCGGTGAGATAGAGAATGTCCACTCCAACCCCGCAAAGTATCCGCAGTATAACTACTTCTGCAACACCAAGACCCTCAGGCGCTGGAGGATCAACGACGGCAAGGAGGCTCTTAAAAAGACTGACCTCAGCGAAGAGGACAGAGCTGAAATCGTCGCAGCTATAGCTCAGGCGGAGGCAGTGCTTGAGATGACCGTGGCGGATCAAACCGCTGTCGAGGCCGCACAGGCAAGACTTGACACCATCCTCTATAAGGTCGGGCAGTTGACTCCTCCCAAAGAGGAATCCAAGCTCGCACCCGGCCTTGAGAAATTCTTTGAGTCGATGAGCTGGATGCTCTATAAGACCCTCGGCGGCGGCAGCGTCTATGACAAGATCTTTCACTAAGATAATAACCGAAAGGTAAGACTGCGATGAAAAAGATAATATCGGCGTTGCTCGCCCTTGCGCTTGTGTTCTCCGTTTGCAGCGTTGCTTTTGCGGCGAACGGCACCAAGACCTCCTGCGGCGGCAACTGCTCTGACTGCCCCACGATAATAATCCCCGGTATCGGTCAATCCAACGTATGGCTGCTCAACGACGACGGTTCCTACGCCACCGACGACAGCGGCGATAAGATAAACTGCTTCCCCGCATATGCGCCCGTCATGCCCCTTGTCAAGATAGCCCTTGTGCCCGTGCTGCTCTCCCTCATTTTTCAGAGGGATATCGGCCTGAGCAAGGCTCTGACCTCGGCTATAGACCTTTGCTTCGGCATGAATATGAGCGACGGCGACGGCAACTGCATCGGCAATGTGAAGGTCGAGAAATACCCCTACTCCCTCGCCGAGTGCAGCGAAGAGGAGAAAGACTACATCTACGGCTGCATCCCCCTCAGAGGCTATCTCAACGACTACGATGAGGATCACCTCTATTTCTTCTCCTACAATTCCTTCGGCAATAATATTGCGATCGTCGACGAGCTTTATGACTTCATTCAGATGGTCAAGAGGGACACAGGCCACGACAAGGTAAATATAGTACCCATCAGCCTCGGCGGCACGGTCGCCAACGGCCTGCTCGAGTATTACGGTGAGAGCAACCCCGACGGCAAGAATGTCTATAAGGATCTCAACAAGGTCGTCTATATCGTGCCCGCCCTCGACGGCAGCTCGATAGTCGGCGATATCTACAAAAAGCAGCTCACCTTCCTCGATAAGGATTATCTCTACAACGGCTTCCTTGAGAAGCTCATGGATGAGGACGAGGCAAGGCTCATAGAGAATGCGCTGCGTCTTTTCCCCGACACGGTGCTGATGAATGCGCTCAGCAACACCGTTGACGCCCTGATAAACGACGTGCTCAAAAACTGCACCAATATGTGGGCGCTCGTGCCTTCGGCGGATTACCCCGCCGCGGCTCGCAGAGTTCTCACCGGCGCAGAGGACGCGGGCATCCTTGCCCAGACCGAGCGCTATTATCAGGCTCAGCTCAATTCGGATAAGAATATCCTCAAGCTCCTTGACTACGGCATAAAGGTTTATAACGTGGTCGATTACGATGTACCGCTCTACAATGTCGGCAAGTCGTGGAATGTCGAGAATGCCGACGGCGTTATCGACCTTGATTCCACCTCGATGGGCGCTTACGCCGCCAACTGCGGAGAGACCCTCCCCAAGGGCTATGTGCAGAAGAATACCAATTGCTCCGTGCCCGGCCACAACCACATATCGCCCGATCATGTGGTGGATGCTTCCGCGGGTCTGCTGCCCGACACCACCTTCTATTTCGACAATCAGAATCATGAGAGCACCGGCGGAAACGACATCATCATGCAGCTTGCCTCCAAGATACTCTCGACCGATGAGATAGAGACCGTCTATTCCGACCCGAATTTCCCGCAGTTCAATGTCGGCAGGAACACTAAGAGGCTCATCAGGGACGACCTGCCCAGAGCAAAGGCGGTCGATCAGTCCAAGCTCAGCGAAGAGGACAGAGCCGAGTTGAACGCAGCCATTGCCGAGGCGGAGCGTGTGCTCTCGAGCACCATAGCCGTTGACGGCGAAGCCGAGGCGGCAAGGGCAAGGCTCATTGCCATCCTTCAGAAGATAGGCGAGTATGAGCCCGCCAAGGCGGAGAAGGAATCCTCCTTCGGCAAGGCAATGGTCAAGCTCAGCCTTTGGCTCTACAAGTATTACGGCACGTCGGGCTACACCCAGATGCCGTTAAAGACCGTGCAGAATCTCTTTGAGCTGCTTAACGACATACTCAACAAGATATTCTCGGCGGTAAAGATCTGATCAAGGCAGGGCGGTTTCGGCCGCTTTCCCGATATTATTACATTATATAAAGAAGGTACCTTATGTTAATCACGGCACTTTATCAAAAGGTCTCAATGAAGATCTTTGCGCTGCTCCTCTCGCTCTTCTATGCGGCGAACGGCGCGGCGGCAGCCCCCTCGACGGCGGCGCCCATCAAATCCGAGCAGGCGAATATGTCCTTTGTCGCCATTGCGGATTCTCAGGTCTCCACCTATCTTTTCAGCAGGTACAAGACCTTTGTGTCCGCGGCGCAGGATATAGTCAACAACGCCGGTTCGTTTGACGCCCTTTGTTTCGTCGGCGATATCGCCGAGAACGGTCTCGCCGAGGAATTCCAGCTTGTCTATGACGGCATTAAGGATGCGGATTGCCGCTTCATCACCGCCACGGGCAACCACGACATCAGGATCAGGAGCTATAAGCAGTCGAGCAAGCGCTTCGCGGACTTTACCAATGCGCTCAACGGCGACGAGGCAATGGAAAAAATGCATTACACTCAGGTCGTCAACGGCTATAAATTCATCGTCCTCGGCTCGGACAGGACCGAATTTGAGGAAGCCTACCTCAGCCCCGAGCAGCTCGCATGGCTCGACTCCGAGCTTGCGGCGGAGAGCGGCAGCGGCAAACCCGTATTCGTCCTCTGCCATCAGCCCCTCGCCTACACTCACGGCCTGCCCGATGTTTGGAACAGCCCCATTGAGTCAGCCGGCAGCGTCGGCGCACAGAGCGACGAGCTCAGAGCTATCCTCGGCAAATATGAGAATGTGTTCCTTATCTCCGGTCACGAGCATACGGGCTTCGGCCAGTATACCTATCAGGAGATAGACGGCTTCTACTCAATAAATCTCCCGTCCTTCGGCATCACCAACAAGGACGGCGAATATAACGACCCGGGCACAGGCTATGTTGTTGAGGTCTATGACGATACAGTTGTTTTCAAAGCAAGAGACTTCGGCAAGGGCATCTGGCTGCCCGATTACGACCTCGCGCTTCCCATTAAATAACAGCAAAGGAGAAAAGCACAGTGAAAAAGAATCTTTTAAAGCTCATCAGCGTTATACTCTGCCTTGCAATGATCCTGAGCGCTTCGGCGGTCATCGGCTCGGCGGAGGGCGAGAGCGAAACGCCCGCTATAGGGGAATTTGAGCCTTTCCGCATCACCGTCACCGCAAACGGCGACACCAAGACCCAAAAGGGCTTCTGCTGGTACACCGTGTCAAATACCGACAGCGTTGTGAAGCTCTATGACGCAAATGGCGCAGAAGTGACCGACGCCGAGATAACCTATTCCGATGTTTTTGAGTGGGAGGGCAATTTTGTCCATAAGGCTGTTGTCTCCGCCCTCAAGCCCGGCACCGAGTATTTCTACACCGTCGGCGGTGCAAACGGAGTCAGCGAAAAAGGCTCTTTCATCACCGATGACGGCAACGATAAGTTTGAATTCATCGCCGTTGCGGATATCCAGGCGAGCGGCGACGAGAATTTCGCAAAGGGCGCCGAAACCGTCAGAGCGGGTCTCAAGACCATGCCCGGCGCTGAGTTTATAGTCAACCTCGGCGACTTCACCAACGACAGCACCAACGAAGAGTGGGACGCATACGCCCGCAACGTCAAGGATATCCACGCCAAGACCACCCTTGTGCCCATCGCGGGCAACCATGACGGCCTCGGTGTTTGGGACTGGTTCAACAATATGTTCAGCCTCGACACGAGCGAGAGCGTTCAGGTCAGAAACGGCGTCAACTATTCCTTTGACTACGGCAACGCCCATTTCGCAGTCCTCAACACCAACGACCTCCTTTCCGTTTCTATCGCTCAGCTCAAGTGGCTTGAGAACGATATGAACTCCACCGATAAGGATTGGAAGATCGTCTTTATGCATAAGTCGCCCTACACCCTCGGCAAGGACGGCAAATGGCCCGACGCACTCTATCTCCAGAAGTCGCTTACCAGGGTGCTCGACCGCTGCGGCGTTGACCTTGTCATGTCGGGTCACGATCATCAGTATCTGCGCACGAAGCCCCTCAAGCACAATAAGATAAACGAGGACGGCACCGTCTATGTCCTCTCCGGCACCGCCGGCACCAAGAGATATGAGGTTCGTCCGTTCCTTGCGAATCACTTCCTCGACACCGATTTCATCGCTGCCCTCACCGTTCAGAAGAGAGGCTGGGGCAACTATTGGAACGGCTCCGACTGGGAGCAGACCAGACAGAGCAATATCGGCGGCTGCTTCAACTGCATCAGCGTTGACGGCGGCACCCTGACCCTCAAGTCGTATATCCTCGCCGATAAAGAGGCGGAGACCGACCCCGAGATCATCACTCAGCACGATGAGCTTGTGCTCACCAAGCAGACCGGTCAGAACAAGATAACCTTCACCGGCGACAATACCACGAGCGAATTCGAGTATTATATCGGCGTAGTGCCCAGCTTCCTCATGCTCGCAGGCTATGCCTTCGGCGAGTGGCTGCCCAAGTTCTTTATAATGCTCCCCGCCCTGCTTGATTCCGTAATCAATAAGGATATATTCTGAGTTGAAACAAAAAGCGCCCTCCGTATGGCTTTCGTCATGCGGAGGGCTTTTTATATATCAAAGGTATATTCTGTTATAGACGGGTTTGATATCGAATGTGCCGTCGTCGTGGAGGGTGGTGACGGTCACGCCCTGCACCCACTCGCTCTCGGGCTTACCGAAACGGGTGCCCATATGGTATTCGTTATAGCCGCCGGGCAGGCTGTATACGAGATAAACTCCCTTGTATACGGCGCACCAGTCGTTGATGTGGTCGTGCCCCGCAAATACGCCGTCGGTGCTGCCCTTCTCAAGTATCGCGTCAAACATTCCGCTGTTGAAGGGCGATGAGCCGACGCTCTCATATTGCTCGCCGTAGAGCAATTTGCATTTGCCGGAGGGCAGGTAGCCGTGCTCCTCGTCGCCGTCAAAGGCGTTTGCAAATTCAACAAGAGGAATGTGAAGGTAGACGAAGGACGGGAAATCGCCGTATTTTGATTTAAGCGAGTCAATGGTGCATTTATAGAAATTAATCTGGCTGTTCTTCAGAAAATCGTAGCCTTTAAGGTCGGCGGGTACTCCGTGCTCCTCGCGGTAGGAGTCGATTATGCTCCTGCCCGAGTCAAAGAAAAACAGCGTACGGCGCAGGCGGCCGCCCTTGCCGAGGATATTCACCGTGTAGTTGCCGTAGCCGAAAAGCTCATCGGGGCCGAGCTTGCACAGGCAGTGCTCATAGTCGGCGAAATCCTTGAGCAGCAGGTATTTATAGAAGCCCCGCTCCTCTCTGACCTCGTGATTGCCAAATACAGCCGTCCAGTATATGCCGAGCTTCTCCATCATCTGAGCAAATTGAATAGCGTCGATCTGCTGCGTGTCGGTCAAGATGATGTCGCCCGTTAGCACTATCAGATCGGGCTTGATATCCTTGATGTGGCGCACAAAGCGCTCGACGGTTTTTTCGTTATTCTCCATGCCGTGGTCAAGGTGCAGATCGGTGCCCGTGAGGATGACAAAATCCTCGTCGCTCATGTTGCCGTCCGCGTCAAATTTTGCGATAGTGGTGGAATATTTATCCGACGACACCACTCGCACCCGCGTGCCGATATGCTCGGCGTTCGCCTTTTGGCAGAAGAGGGTTTTCGGCCTCTTGCCGCCGCTCAGTTTGTAGACGAGCTTTGCAAAGAAAAGATAGATGCGTATCAGGCTCTGCCTGACGAATGCCCATAGCTTATACAACGGACGACACTCCCTTTATTTGATGAAAACATTATATTAACAAATCCGACAAAAGTCAAGCGGGGGAGTGATACTCGGCGGCGGAGCTGAATATATTTTATTAACAGCCGAACAGCCGCTGACTTTTTTCGCCCGAATTCGGACAAATCCCGCTTTTTGCGGCATGAAATAATACCATTTATTGTGGTGAATGTGATTGACAACTACGATATATTGTGATATACTTATTTCAATCCAAAAACTCGGAAAAAGTTAAGAAAAATCGAACATTTGTCTTGACAAACGAATGTTCACCTGCTATAATATAACTCGTAGAACAAATGTTTACGAATTGCGGAGGTACTGAAATGTCACACACCGATATAATAAAAACGATAGTCGAGTTTGCAGCGATAGTCCTTGCGATAGTCGGCATGATATATGAGAAAAAAGTTATCGCTTTTGAGGATGCTCTTGTCAAGGCGTTCAAGACTTATCGCCGCAGCCGCTGCCAGCGCAGGCAGAGAGAGCTTGCCGCCGAGAGGCAGCAGCGCCGCATTCAGAGCAGAGCCCCCGAGGATCTGCCCGATGACGAGCAGCCCGCGCTTACCCTTATAACCAAAAACGGCAGAGCGCAGAGAATAGCATAAAAAATCACCGCCCGATCATGCATCATTGAGGTGCGTCGGGCGGTTTCGTTATTATTCTTTGTTCTTTCTGAGCAGCTCATGCTTGACATCCCAAAGCTGCTGAGAGAGGTCGACATAGTAGTTGTGCGGATTCTCAAATCTCGTGACCTCGTCCCAAAGGGTGTCTATCTGCTCGCGGCAGTAGCTCTTGATCTCCTCGATATTCCGCTCCTTATAGACGCATTCGCCCTTGCGGAAGAGAGGCTCAAGCAGCTCGCGGGCGGTGTAATTCGTCAGAGTTTTGCGCTTCCATGTGAAATCGGGGTCAAAAAGCTCATAGGGGCGGGAGTCGTCGACGGTTTCGCTCGCAAGCGTTATCAAGTCGGCTGCCGCCTTGCCGCTCTCGCGGTCATAGAGGCGGTATACCCTCTTGTTGCCGGGGGTCGTTATCTTCTGAACATTCTCGCTCAGCTTGATCTTGGGGATTATCTCGCCGTCCTTCTCAACGGCGCAGAGTTTGTAAACGCCGCCGAGCACGGGGCTTGAGGAGGAGGTTATGAGCCTCTCGCCGACGCCGAAGGAGTCGACCTTCGCGCCCTGGAGCAGCATATCCCTGATGATATATTCGTCAAGGGAGTTTGAAGCCACTATCGAGCAGTCGGGGTAGCCCGCGTCGTCAAGCATCTTCCTCGCCTTGCGTGAGAGATAGGCGATATCGCCGCTGTCGATGCGTATTCCCTTGGGGCGCTTGCCCATCGGGGCGAGCACCTCGTCAAAGACCTTTATAGCATTCGGCACACCCGAATGAAGCACGTTATAAGTGTCAACCAACAGCGTGCAGGCGTCGGGGTATTCCTCGGCGTATGCCTTGAAGGCATCGTATTCGCTGTCAAAGAGCTGCACCCAGCTGTGAGCCATTGTGCCGAGCGCAGGGGTGCCGAACATCTCGTCGGATATCGTGCACGCGGTGCCGGCGCAGCCGCCGATATAGGCCGCCCTTGCACCGTAGACCGCTCCGTCGAAGCCCTGAGCGCGCCTCGAGCCGAACTCCATGACCGCTCTGCCTTGCGCCGCCCTAACAACTCTGTTTGCCTTGGTGGCGATGAGGCTCTGATGATTTATCGTCAGCAGCACCATCGTCTCGACGAACTGCGCCTGGATGACGGGGCCTTTGACCTTGACTATCGGCTCGCCGGGGAATATCGGGGTGCCCTCGGGCATGGCCCACACATCGCAGGCAAATCTGAAGTTTGCAAGGTAGTCGAGAAAGTCCTCACTGAAGCCCTTGCCCCTCAGATAGTCGATATCCTCCTTGCTGAAGCTGAGATTTCTGAAATAATCCACAAGCTGCTCAACGCCGGCCATAATCACATAACCGCCGCCGTCGGGTATGGTGCGGAAAAACATATCAAAATATGCAATGGTATCCTTAAATCCGTTTTTGAAGTAGCCGTTCGCCATGGTCAGCTCATAGAAGTCGGTGAGCATCGTCAGATTGCGGCTGTCGTGCAGATCGTTCATATTTTTATGCTCCTTTTCTGCGTTTGAAAATATTATGCAGCATTTTCGGAAATATTACAATATACAATTCAACCAAAATTTGTATGACGTTAAATACTTTTATGTGTCCGATAATGCCGTGAAGGGCGAAAAAACGGACTTGATTCAGTCAAAAGCAATTAAATGCCTGAAAAATAAACACAAAATCGAAAAAAGTTCATTATTTTTTAGAGAAAAGGTGTTGATTTTTCCGATAAAGTGTGATAGAATACAGACACACAAAAAATGAGTATTTAATGAGACACATAAATTAGAAATTATACAGTCGGTATAATTCTCATTTTGATTTTAGTCCCGGGAGGTTAGGACAATGAGAATCAGAAAGCAACCGCTCGGCGAGAGAAACATCGTCGGCGCAAAGATCGAAGCACGCCGCAAGGCAATCAACATGAAGCAGAAGGATCTGCTCACTCAGCTCCAGATCAAGGGCATAGACCTTAACGCATCTGGACTGTCAAAGCTCGAGGGTCAGCTAAGAAACGTGTCTGACTTTGAGCTGAAGGCTCTCTCTGAGATTCTTGGAGTATCGGTCAACGAGCTCCTCGGTATCGACAAATAATTTTGACCACCACTTACCCTCTTATATACAACTCCTCAAGAAGCCGCTTCCCGAAAGGGAGGCGGCTTCGCCCTTTTAAATCTTTATGGCAGCGAGGCGCGCCGCAGGCGGGTTTCGGCTTGATAAATCAATCTCGCATTCGGCATTTTAGCAGTTAAGTCAATTTCTCAGTCAGCCTAGCGGCTGACAGCTCTCTTTACACAAGGGAGCCGACTTGACCGCACACGGCTGCAAATGCTCAACGGCAAAACTCTGCCCCGCAATATCAATTTAAAAACGCAAATTTCACTTGCAAATCTCGCAATCTATGATAGAATTATAATGTAATGTTATAATGCGGTGAGGCTGTCACCGCAAAGGGAGGCAAACGAAATGGTTAAGGAATTCATGGGCAGGGATTTTTTGCTCGGCAGCGAGCCGGCGCAAAAGGCCTTTGAAGCCGCCGAAAAAATGCCCATTTTTGACTGGCACTGTCATCTCTCGCCCAAGGAGATATACGAGAACGCTCAGCCCGTCGACATTGCGTGGCTGTGGCTTGCGGGCGACCATTACAAATGGAGAGCGATGCGCTCATGCGGCGTCGATGAGGAATATATCACCGGCGGCGCCGACGGCTATGAGAAATTCAAGGCATTTGCCGCCGTTATGCCCTCGCTCATCGGTAACCCGATATATCATTGGTCGCATTTGGAGCTGCGCCGCTACTTCGGTATAAACGATATTCTCAATTCCGAGACCGCGTCGGATATTTGGCAGAGAGCAAACGCCGCTATAAAGGCCGGGGGCTTTACACCCAGAGAATTGATAGAGCGCTCAAATGTCACGCATCTTTGCACCACAGACGACCCTGCGGATTCGCTTGAGTATCATGTCCTGCTTGCCGAGGATGCGAGCTTCAAATGCAAGGTGCTCCCCGCGTTCAGACCCGACAAGGCGCTCGGGATAGAGCAGCCGTCCTTCCGCCCGTGGCTCGCCGCCATGGAGCAGAGGATAGGCCGCGGCATCGGCAGCTTTGCCGAACTCTGCAATGCGCTCAATGAGAGGATAGAATTCTTCGCCTCGCTCGGCTGCTGCGCCAGCGACCACGCATTCGCATATATCCCGTATGAGCTGTCGACCGCAGACGAGCTTGAAGTAATATTCGCAAGGGCGAAGAGCGGCGAAGCGATAGACGATATCGCCGCCGATAAATATAAAACTGCGCTGCTTTCGTTCCTCGCCGCCCGCTATGCGGAAAGAGGCTGGGTAATGGAGCTGCATATCGGCCCGATGAGGAATAACAACACGCTCATGTTTGAGCGCCTCGGCCCAGACGCAGGCTTTGACTCGATAGATGATCAGCTCATCGCGCGCAAGCTCTCGAGGTTCCTCGACAGCCTCGCATACAGGGGAGAGCTGCCCAAAACGGTGCTCTTCACCCTCAACCCCAAGGATAATTACGTCCTCGGCTCCATGCTCGGCAATTTCCAGACCGCCGAGGCGCAGAGCAAGATACAGTTCGGCTCGGCGTGGTGGTTCAACGACAATATCGACGGCATGAGGGAGCAGATGAAGGCTCTCGCCAACCTCGGCGCTCTCGGAAAATTCGTCGGCATGGTGACCGATTCGCGCTCGTTCCTCTCCTACCCGAGGCACGAATACTTCCGCCGCATCCTCTGCGGATTCATGGGCGATATGGTCGCCGACGGGCTTTACCCGTATGACGAGCAGGCGCTCCGCACCCTCGCCGAGGATATTTCATACAACAACGCCGTCAGATATTTCGGCATTACGAAAGGATGAACGCAATGGCAAGATATGTTTTGGCGCTCGATCAGGGCACGACAAGCTCAAGAGCTATAATATTCGACAAAAAGGGCAATATCGTCTGCAAGGCGCAGAATGAGTTCGAGCAGATATACCCCAAGAGCGGCTGGGTCGAGCATGACCCGATGGCGATACTTTACAGTCAGCTTCAGGCTGTCATTGCATGCATAGCCACGGGCGAGATCGACCCGAGCGATATTGCGGGCATCGGCATCACCAATCAGCGTGAGACCACCATCCTCTGGGACAGGCAGACGGGCAAGCCCGTCCACAATGCGATAGTCTGGCAGTGCCGCCGCACCGCTCCCTACTGCGAGGAGCTTAAAAAGCAGGGGCTTGAGGAATATATAAAGGATAAAACAGGTCTGCTCATCGACGCATATTTCTCCGGCACAAAGATAAAGTGGATCCTTGACAACGTCCCCGAGGCGCAGAAGCTCGCCGACGAGGGCAGGCTGCTCTTCGGCACGGTGGAAACCTGGCTCATTTGGAATCTCACGGGCGGCAGCGTCCATGTGACCGACTATTCAAATGCGTCGAGGACCATGCTATTTGACGTTGACAACCTTTGCTGGGATAAATATCTCTGCGACAAGCTCGGCATCCCGATGTCGATTCTGCCCGAGCCCGTGCCGTCAAGCAAGGTCTACGGCAGAGTATCCAAAGGCATTCTCGGTCTTGAGGCGCTCGAGGGTATCCCAATATGCGGCGCTATCGGCGATCAGCCCGCTGCTCTCTTCGGTCAGGCGTGCTTCGCGCCCGGTCAGGCTAAGAATACATACGGCACAGGCTGCTTCCTGCTGATGAATACCGGCGAGACGAGAGTCCATTCAAAGAATAACCTGCTCACGGGCGTTGCGTGGGGCATCGGAGACAAGGTCGAATACGCCATTGAAGGCTCGGCCTTCAACGCAGGCTCGATAATAAAGTGGCTCAGGGATGAGGTGCATCTTATCGACACCGCCCGCCGCTGCGATGAGCTGGCCGAGAGCGTGCCGGACTCAAACGGCATCTACTTTGTGCCCGCGTTCACGGGTCTCGGTGCCCCGTATTGGGATATGTACGCCAGAGGCAGCATAATCGGCCTGACGAGAGGCGTCAACAGGGCGCATATCGCAAGAAGCGTGCTTGAGGCTATCACATATCAGATGACCGACCTGCTTGAGGCGATGAAATCCGACTCCGGCATCGACTTCACCGAGCTGAGAGTTGACGGCGGCGCAAGCGTGAGCGACATAATGCTCCAGATCCAGGCGGATATGATAAGATGCTGCGTCAACAGACCCAAGACCGTTGAGACAACCGCCCTCGGTGCCGCTTATCTTGCGGGTCTCGCCGTCGGAGTGTGGGACAGCAGAGAAGAAATTCAGAATAACCGCGAGGTCGACAAGACTTTTGAGCCGCAGATGAGCGAGGAGAGAAGGAATGAGCTTTATGCGGGCTGGAAAGAAGCGGTCAAGCGCTCGATGAATTGGGCGCAGGAATAAGCCGCAGAGCCGTTACCTAAGGAGTGATACCGATGGATTATTATAAGGAGTCGCTTAGACTTCACTATGAATGGAAAGGCAAGCTCGAGACAAAGGCGCGAGCCAAGGCGTCAAACAGAGAGGAGCTTTCGCTCGCCTACACCCCCGGCGTTGCGGCAGCCTGCCTCGAGATACAGAAGGATATTGACAAAAGCTATCAGTTGACCCGCCGCTGGAATACCGTCGCGGTCATCACGGACGGCACGGCGGTGCTCGGGCTTGGTGACATTGGCCCCGAGGCGGGTATGCCCGTCATGGAGGGCAAATGCCTGCTCTTTAAGGAATTCGCCGATATCGACGCAATTCCGCTGTGCGTGCGCTCAAAGGATACCGATGAGATAGTCAACGCCGTTTCGCTTTTTGCGGGCAGCTTCGGCGGCATCAATCTTGAGGATATCGCCGCGCCGAGATGCTTCGAGATAGAACGCAGGCTCAAGGAGCGCTGCGACATTCCCGTTTTCCACGATGATCAGCACGGCACGGCGGTCGTGGTGCTCGCGGCTGTGATGAATGCGCTCAAATGCGTGGGCAAAAAGCTCGGGGATTGCACCGTGGCGATAAGCGGCGCAGGCTCGGCAGGCTCGGCGATCGCAAAGCTGCTCCATGCGGGCGGCGCGGGCGACATAATCATGAGCGACAGGCAGGGAATCATCTGTAAAGGTCAGGAGCTTTCCACCGCTTTTGAGGAGCTTGCGGATTTCACAAACAGCGGCAGGCGCACCGGAACTCTCGCCGACGCGATGAAAGGCGCGGATGTGTTTATCGGCGTCTCCGCGGGCGGCATAGTCAGCCCCGAGATGGTCGCCTCAATGGCGAAGGACGCCGTCGTGATGGCTATGGCGAACCCCACACCCGAGATAATGCCCGATGAAGCGCTCAGTGCGGGTGCCGCCGTTGTCGGCACGGGCAGGAGCGATTACCCGAATCAGATAAACAATGTGCTGGCGTTCCCGGGTATATTCAGAGGCGCTCTCGATGTGAGAGCCTCCGATATCAACGAGAGCATGAAGCTCGCCGCCGCAAAGGCGATAGCGGGGCTTGTCTCCGAGAGCGAGCTGAGCACGGAATACATAATCCCCGAGGCGTTTGACCCGAGAGTGGGCAAGGCGGTCGCCGCTGCGGTAGCCGAGGCTGCGAGGAATAGTAAAGTTGCACGAATTTGATTTTTCCGAATTGTGCAAAACGCAGAAATTCGCTTTTAAATATAGACATTTTTCACTATTTCTATTGCTTTATTCTCTGTAATATGCAATAATAGCATCGTACAATGTCTCAATGTGCCCGATTGGGCATTTTGGGGCGGACATGGTTTTCAATGCAGGAAAATTCAGAAATAAAAGGAGGAAAAACTAATGTCCAACCTCAAGAAGGTCATCAGCCTGTTGCTGTGCCTTTCAATGCTTGCGGGTATGGTCGCCATCCTCGACGGCGCATTCGTCCCGACTGCATCGGCAGCGAGCGCAGAGCCTGTGACTCACAAGATCAAAACCATGGAGCAGCTTAACGCCGAATACGGCAATAAGGGCTTCTACTACCTCGGCCTCGAGTTTTATGAGAGCAACGGCAAGCCGACCGACGGCTATGTCCAGCCCGGCGACACGCTCGAAGTCAGAGTTTATGTCAAGTCGTCGTTCTTTATGAGCAAACTCAGCACCCACTATGTCTTCGAAAACACTTTCTTTGATGTTAAGAAGGACGGTGCTTATGAGATGGTCTCCAAGGCAGCCGTTAACCCCGATTATACCGTAACTCCGGATTCCCAGGGCGCTGTAGGCCTTAATGTGACTCAGTGGAAGACTGAGGCTGCGACCAGTAACATTTCTTATAAAGAAGCGAAGATAGGAATTCCCGATGAGACGATGAAGAATTGGGATCTCTGTGAGATCAACAATCTTGCCAGAAATGACGGCGGCACCAGACGCAATTTCAAGCTCGATCAGGATAACTACATCTATAGCTTTAATGTTACCGTTAAAGAAGGTCTTGCGGACGGCACCGTCGGCAACAGCATCCTTACCGGCAACCTTTTCAAATCCTATGAGAGGTTCAACGGCGAACCGAGGATAAACGCCAACAGAAAAGGCGACGCTTATCTCGCGCCCGATGAGGCTACTACCGCCAAGAACCTGTTCCAATTTACCGGCCTTGCCGCTGATTGCTTTGACATAGCGGACTGCAACTATACCTTCGTTATCGGCGAGAATCCCAATCCCGAAGGCAAATATTCCGCTAACTTCATCATCCGCGACACCACCGATACCAAGTTCTATGCTCCCGGTGAATCCGTTGTCGTGCCCGATGCGGGCGCCGACTTCCTCGGCTGGGCGAATGTCGCTACCGGTAAGGTAGAGGATGTCGCAAATCTCACCATGGGCGATAGCAACATAACCTATAAGGCAATTTATACCACCGATACTTTCGATGTTACCGTTGACTTTGACGGCGGTAATGTTGACGGCGAGACCTCCAAGTCCTTCAAAGCCGCTTACGGCACTACCGTTGACCTTACGGGCATTACCCCCGTTAAGGCTGGCTACGAGTTCAAGGGTTGGAACCCCGCCACCACCACCGTTGACAATATCAACGGCATCACCGTTAAGGCAGTTTGGTCGGCAACCGTGTATTCCATTAACTTTATGATAATGGATTATAAGACCGGCGAGTGGAAGAGCTATGACACCAAGACCGGCACGGTCGAGTCCAAGGCTCTCACCTTTGCGTCCGATCTCAAAAAGATCACCAACGCGGTTACCGGCGCAGATGTCTCCTGGGACGGCAACGCAACGGTTTACGGCTACAGCTACGATAAGGAATACAACGAAAAGATCCGTAACGGCGATTCGATCGGCTTCGACGGCGACAAGACCGTCTATATCCACACTGAGATCGCCTATGACGTTACCCTTACTATCCCTGTTTATGACGCTGCTACCGATTCATATGTCGCTCCGAGCGAGCCTCAGGTCAAGAACGCTGTATTAAAGGGTGAGGTTAATACGGGTAAAGTGGGATATACCGCCAGTGCGATTCAATCTATTCTCACTCCTGTTGAGGGCTTTGCTTTCAAACAGTGGGTCGATAACGCGACCGGCAAAAAAGCAACCACCGTCAGCACCGTCAATAATTACTCTTTTAACTTTACTGTTGCCTGCGGCCCTGTCATCAACTATACCGCAGAGATCGGCTTCAGAGAGTATGAGCTTCGCTTCAACATGGGTAACACCTATGCGCTTGCTTCCGTGAAGGTGAGCAGGGGAGACGTTATAGATCTTTCTCAGCTCAAGTTCCAGGCGAAGGGTGATGCGTCAACCGAGTTGTTCCTCCCCGAGATTGGCGTTGAGGCTACCCAGCAGAAGACTCGTGGCTGGAAGGATGCCGGTAACGTCTTCAGAGGCTGGTCATGGGATCCGAATGTCCGTAACTTGAAGACTGCAGAAGATATGGCAGGCGTAGCGTTTATCGAATTCCCGATCACCGTTACTAAGGAATTCCTCAAAGCACATACGATAGAAGACTCCTATATTATGTTCTATGATGCTTGGGAAGTTCAGAATTATAACATCAACTTCTATATCATAACCGCAGAGTCCGCGCCCGAGTATGACACGGTGCCTTATAAGACCGTTTCCGTTCCCGCAAACACCAATCTGCTCGAATACACCAGAGTTACCACTGATGACAAAGCCGCGATTGACGCAAAGGCTCCCGCGGGCAGAGAGCTTCAGAGGTGGAGCGCCAAGACCGATAGCGGTGAAGCTCCCACCTATATGCCTGCAAGCGATCTTAATTGCTATGCCGTATACGGCGATCAAAGCTTCACAGTATACTATGACTTCAACAACGGCAAGCCTGTCAAGACATCCGCTGTCGTTTACGGTGCCGATCCTGAGTATAAGGATGCCGAAAAACCCGACAAGGACGGTCCCGGCACCGTGATCCGCAGATATCCGATATTCCCCGGAGATAAGCCCGGCGATGACTATGAGATAATCGGCTGGAAGGTATTCTACCTTGACAAACCCGAGGATATCAGCGATCCCGCCAAGTGGCACGAGGGCTACAATTCCCAGGGCACCCAGGAGGCTTATTCCTGCCTTGTCTATCAGGCGCAGTGGATTGCATACAAGGATCTGTTCTTCAGAGTTTATGACTCTCAGAAGGGTCTCTACTCCGCTCTGAGCAAGAAATTCAAGACCTACTACTGGAATAATAAAACCAGCTGCGCTAAGGGTGAAGGCCTGATCAACCGTCACGGAAGCGATTACTTCATTCTCTATGAGGTTGAGTTTGAGAACTGGGATTGGAAGGGCTTCTTCAAGCCTGAAATGTGGCAGAGAGTTTATCTCCGCTACAATGCAAATGCGATACCCAAGAAGGTGCTTACACCCGAGGGCTTTAAGGAATTAATAAAATTCGTTATCGACGTTCTCAAGCAGAATATAAAGCCCAAGCCCGCTCCCTGACGAATAATGACGATATCATCATGTTAATGTTTCCCCCGCATCGCGAGATGCGGGGGTCTTTCGTTTTGCGGTATGCAAAGATTCGGCGGCTCATATCACATTTTTGGTCAGTTTGTCGAAAAAAAGATTTTTTGCAAAAATCTCTTTACAAACCCCGCCGCATATGATATACTAACGCCGATGAAATCTTTAAGAGCGGTACAGAGATGCCGACAAGATTGGTAATAAGGATATCTATGGGTTCATCCTAAGATTTTTATGCGATCTTGTCAGGCGACAGGGTCGCTTTTTTGTTGTGCGGAGGCGGGATAATGGAGTTCAAATCCTATATTATGGATTGTCAGGCGGTCAGCAGGGCGCTCTCAAGGATCTCCCATGAGATAGTCGAGCGCAACGGCGACGGCGAGGAGCTCTGCATCGTCGGCATAATGCGGCGAGGCGCTCCGCTCGCGGATATCCTTGCGGCAAGGGTCAGGTCGCTCGGCGCAAAGGTCGAGATAGGCTACCTTGATATCACGCTCTACCGCGATGACCTCAGCGAGGACGACGACCAGCCGAGGCTCAATGAGACTAAAATAGATTTCTCCGTCAGCGGCAAGACGGTCATAATGGTTGACGACGTGCTCTATACTGGCAGGACGGCTCGGGCCGCCATGGATGCGATAATCTCGCTCGGCAGACCCGCTAAGATCCAGTTCGCCGCCCTCATCGACAGGGGGCACAGGGAGCTGCCGATAGTCGCCGACTATGTGGGCAAAAATGTGCCGACCTCACGCAGCGAAGTGATAGTGGTCAAGACCCCGCCCTTCGATGAAGAGGTCAGCGTCTCCATCTGGCAAAAGTGAATATTGACGCACCGCGTTGATATAGATATGGGTAATTATTTTTAGGAGGTCACATATATGAAATTAACCTACGACATTGATGCAAAGCCGAAGTTCGGTCAAATGATCGTCTTCGCATTCCAGCAGCTGCTCGCCATCATGGCGGCTACCATCGCCGTGCCGATGATCACATCAAATGTGTATGACTGCGGCGAGGTCAAGATGAGCACTGTTGCCGCTCTGCTCGGCGCAGGTATGGGTACTCTCGTTTACGTCCTCTTCACCAAGAAAAAGAGCCCCGTTTTCCTCGGTTCATCCTTTGCGTTCCTCGGCTCCATGGCTGCTGCTTTTGCAGGCGCGACTACCGTTCAGCTCGGCTACCTCGGCCTTGTGATCGGTGCGATCTTCGCAGGCCTCGTTTATGTCGTTATTGCTATCGCTGTTAAAGTCTCAGGCGTTGACTGGATAAACAAGCTCATGCCCGCAGCGGTTATCGGCCCCACCGTTTCGATAATCGGTCTTTCACTCGCAGGCAATGCTATCGGCGACCTCCAGAAGGGCTCCTACATGGTTGACGGCGCACCCACCGCAAGCGTGTATGTAGCTATCATATGCGGCCTCGTAACTCTCTTTGTCACCATGATCTGCTCCGTATTCGGCAAGAAGATGACAAAGCTCATCCCCTTCATCATCGGCATCCTCTCCGGCTATGCGGTTGCAGCGGTGCTCACCGCTATCGGCATCAAGACCGGCAACGACGCTCTCAGAATAATCGACTTCAGCGGTTTCGGTGCACTTGTTAAGGATGGCGTAGGCCTCCACACCTTCTTCGCGGTGCCCGACTTCACCTTCTTTGAGGCATTCGGCGGCTTCGGCGAGCTCAGCGGTTCCTACATAGCTGCCGTTGCAGTGGCTTATGTGCCTGTCGCATTCGTTGTCTTCGCAGAGCACATCGCAGACCACAAGAATATCTCCTCCATCGTTGAGAAAGATCTCCTCGTTGAGCCCGGCCTCCACAGAACCCTCCTCGGCGACGGTATCGGCTCCATGGTCGGCGCATTCTTCGGCGGCGCTCCGAACACCACCTACGGTGAGTCGATCGCTTGCGTCGCTATCTCGGGCAACGCTTCAGTCGCAACCATCATCACCACCGCAATTCTTGCGATAATCATCGCCTTTATCTCCCCGTTCGCAACCTTCCTCTCCTCCATTCCCTCCTGCGTCATGGGCGGCGTCTGCATAGCTCTCTACGGCTTCATCGCAGTCAGCGGTCTCAAAATGATCCAGAAGGTCGACCTTGAGGATAACAGAAACCTCTTCGTTGTCTCCGTTATCCTTATCGCGGGTATCGGCGGCCTGACCATCTCCTTCGGCAAGGTCACCCTCACCTCCATCGCCTGCGCCCTCATCCTCGGCATCATCACCAATGTTGTCCTCTCTCGCAAGGGCAGCAAGGTTGAAGCCGCCGCAGAGGAAGCAAAGAAATAATCTAAATCATCAAGGCTTTATTAAAGGCTGCGTCGCTTATCGGCGCAGTCTTTTTTGTAATTTTCACAACTTTTTCGGAAATACCCCTTGCAATTTTCGGCAATAACGGCGATAATATATAAAAATGAAGAAAGGATGATACTTTGGAAGCGATACTCAATTTTGACCTGTCTGTTTTTCACTTTGTGGAGGAACATATCTGGGCCGACTGGCTCACCCCCATCGTTGTATTCATCACTAACCTCGGCGACGGCGCATTTTGGATAATCTTCTCGCTGCTGATGCTTATACCCAAAAAGACCCGTAAGGCGGGCGTAGTCATGCTCGTTGCAATGGCTCTCATGGGCGTCGGCAACAATCTTATCATCAAAAACATAGTTGCAAGACCCAGACCCTATAACCTCCTTGACTGGGAGGGTATAAGCAAATACCCCGCTCTCGCCGCAAAATGGGCTGAGCAATATCATTTCCCCGGCTATGTCGACAAGCTGACCAGCTATTCCTTCCCCTCGGGTCACACCTCATCGAGCTTTGCACCCGCGCTGGCGCTTATGCTCACCCTCGATAAGAAAGATAAGCCCTGGGCTATCCCCGCTATAATCCTTGCGCTGCTCATCGGCTTCACCAGGATCTATGTCCATGTCCATTACTGCACCGACGTGCTCGGCGGCCTTGTCTCCGGCGCTATCTGGGCGGTTGCGGCATACTTCATAGTCAAGGCGGTTTACCCCAAGGTCACCGCCGCCATTGCGAAGAGAAAAGAAGCAAAGGCTAAGTAAATTGAACGGAGCTGTTTGATATGCTCGCTGCGATCATCCTTGCCGCTGTTATTGATATCTGCTTTATTCTTGATACCTTTGTCTTTGTTCCCAAAGGGGTCGACAAATTCAGCAGGCAGCATATCCTTGACGGTGACAAGACCGGCGCCCTTACCAAGGCGCTGAAAATGTCCTGCACCAAGATAAAGAAGGGGCAGGTTTGGCGGCTCGTGACCCAGGTTTTCCTGCATGTCGGGCTCGCTCATATCGTATTCAATACCGCCGCGCTGCTGATAGTCGGCTGTGCTTTAGGCTCGACCCTCGGCAGCGGCAGGATGCTTGCCTGTTTCTTCTTCTCGGCATTCTGCTCGGCGTGCATAATGGCTTTCGTCTTTAAGTTTGACGATGGCGAGGGCGCCTCGACAGGCATTTACGGCATGATAGCGACCTATCTGCTCATGGCGTTGAAGGAGCGGGATCTGTTTTTCTCGCCCGTGCCCGCTGTGCTGATAGTGCTGCTGCTGATATATGCCGTTATCGGAATGCTGACGAATCCCATTGACCGCAGGGAGCACGCAGGCGGCTTCCTCGGCGGCATAATATTCGGCATTGTCTTTGTTTATCTGATTTAATTTTATGCTTTGGAGGCACAAAATGAAAAAATTCTTAAGCGTAATTCTTGCGCTTGTCATAGCGCTCTCCTGCTGCATTTTTGCCGTTGCGGAGGATTCCGCGCCCGACATCGAGGCTCTCAAGGCACGTTTTGTTGCCGGCGAAGGCCCCGTTGCGGACGGCTACAGCATAGACTATATGTCCTATTCGCCCGTCGGCGAGAATGACAGCACCAAATACCCCCTTGTCGTCCTGCTGCACGGCATGACCGAGGGCGCGGAGCCGGGCGCTCAGATAGAGAGAAGCAACTTCCCGCTTTGGGCGAGTGATGAAATGCAGAGCAGATTCAAGGGCACGGGCGGCGCTTTCCTGCTTGTCGCGCGCTCCCGCGAGGAGGACGGCCTCTATTGGGCAAATCAGCTCATAGTCCCGCTCAAGGCCGCCATTGACGACTTCATCGCAAAGAATTCCGAGCATATTGACACGAGCCGTATTTATATCGGCGGTTTCTCGATGGGCGGCAAAATGACGCTGAAGATGGCCGCAAGCTATCCCCGCTTCTTTGCGGCGGCGTTCCCCATGTGCCCGGCGCATGAATTCACCACCGTTGAGCTTTCCACCCTCACTCAGATGCCCATATGGATATCGGCGAGCAGATATGATGTGCTTGCGGGCTACTACACCTACACCTCCGATATATGGGATAACCTCATGGCGATATCCGCCGTTAAGAGCGACTGCCGCATTTCGATATTCGGCAAGGTCTGCTACCCCGACGGCACGCCGACCTCGAGCAATCACCACGTTTGGTTTGCAGTGCTCAACGATATGTTCACGAGTGACGGCGGCAAATACTACAATATGGAGACCTTTGACGGCAACGGCAATAAGATCGACCTTACATACCCAGACGGCATGATCTCGTGGCTCTCGAGCTACAGCACCGACAGATCGGGAGACAAACCCGAGCCGAGCGGAGCGATCGCCCTGAGCGAGAATACCATTCTCTCGTTCAAAAATATGCTTTGGCCGATGATACGCTGCCTTTTCCGTATTGTCGCAAGTGAAGTGAAAGGCTTCTTTGCCTGAATAGAATAAGAGAGCCGCTGCATCAAATGATGCGGCGGCTCATTTGCATATATGCTCTTAAATTTCGGTCGTTGTCATGCGGGGGATCTCGATAGTCTCGGTCTCGAGCCTGCGAGGGTCGTTTTCATCAAGAATTATCAGCCTGCCGCCGTGCTCACGCCCGTAGGTGAAGTAGCCGCAGCCGATGGTCTGATAGAGGTCGATGCCGTCGCAATTGATGTGGAAATCGTTGACGTGGTCGTGGCCGAAGAATGCGGCGATGACATCGCCCATGCGCTTCCAGCTCTCGAGTTGATCGTGGGCGTCGAGGGATTCATCGGGCGGGCAGGGGCGCTCACGCAGCCTTCCGCTTATCAGCTTATCGCCGAATGAGAACAGCTTGCCGCCGCAGTCAATAACATTTTCACCATTTTCGGCGGTCTCAGTGAGCATATCCAGTTCCTGCTGCACGGGCATATGCTGAAACAGGATCGACGGCAGCGGTTCTCCGCCGTTTGCCTCGCGCAGCTGTGCGGCTCTGCGCTCATACCATTCTATCTGATCGGCGTGAACTCTGTCATAGCCGAATGAGCCGTCTGGGCGCTTGACATAGTCGTTTGAGTCGATCAGCCAAACGCCGAAAGCGTCCCTGCTGCCGTCGCTGCTCTTTATAGTCAGGCAGCAGTTGCCGCAGCCGTAAACGTCGGCATCGTTGAAGCTTGAGCGGAAATTCTCGTATTCCGAGTAGATCAGCATTTGAAATTCGCGGTGGAAGCCCGCTTCGCCGTCATGGTTGCCGAATACTATCGCCAGCGGAATATTGCGCTCGGCTATCGGCGTGACTATCTTTTTGATAGTTTTTTCGATGTAGTCATAGGTGAATTCCTGCCAATAGCCGCTTATGTTGTCGCCGCCGAATACTACGAGGTCGGGCTTTGCGATGTCAAGGCACTTCTCGATAGTATTTATCGTCTCGATATCGCGGGCGAGGGGGATCTTGCGGTCGGCCTCGTCGTCCATGTCGGGGTCGACGTCGTGTATATCGGTCAGGTGCAGTATGCGGAACTTGCCGTCGCTGCCGAATTTTAACGGAGCGGGTGCTTCTCTCTTAAATTTTTCCGATTTGAATTTCTGCGGAGTGCCCATTGCCGCAAGGCAGGGCGCAGCGAAGCCGAATAAGAGGCTCCTGAGTATCTTGCTTTTCATATTATCGCTCCTTCTTTGCCGCTGAATGCGACCCTGAAGCAATAATACCAAATTATGCGCCAAAAAACAAGGTCAAAGCAATAAAAGATTTAACCCGAGGGCGGTTATCACCCCGGGCAGCCCGAGCAGCACCGCCGTGCCGAGCGTGTACCAGTTGACGGCGAGCGTTATCCCCGTGACAAGGCCCGCCAGGTTGACGGCAAATACGGCGGCAAGCCCTTGCAGCGCCGAGACGGCGAAGCAGGTCGCGCCCTTTTCGCTTTTTATCATCCACCAAAGCACGCTTGCTGCGCATATGACTGCGAGCGTTATAAAAACCGCGTTCATTCTATATTACCTCCCTGCCGTATACGTTTATCTCCCTGCATTTAACGCCCTCGCGCTGCGCCTTTTTGATGAGGTAGCGGTAGAGCGCCTTGAGCGACTGTATCTCGTATATCACCGAGTCCAGCAGATCCTCGTTGCTCTCCATCTCAAAGCGGTTGTATGCTCCGAGCAGGCGGGCGTAGGTGTCCCGTATCTGCTCCACCAAGGCGTCGTCCGCCGTTTTTACGGGCTTTCTTATCTTCCCATAGTAAAAAACCTTGGCGGCATTCAAATATTTTTCCATATTTTTCGTCCTCCCGTAAATATACTATAGAAATTATTGGACTGATATGATAAAATAATACAGAATAAGATAATACGGAGGAAATTTTGATGTATCCCATTATATTAAAACCCTATGTTTCCGAAACTATATGGGGTGGCAGGAAGCTCATCGACGAGTATCATGTCGTGACCGATAAAAAGAATGCCGCCGAGGGCTGGATGCTCTCATGCCACCCGGCGGGCGAGAGCACCGTTGTCAACGGCGAATTCGCGGGTCAGACCCTCACCGAGGTGCTGAAGCGTGACCCAGCTCTCTGCGGCAGCAATGCCGAGAGGTTTGAGGATTTCCCCATTCTGATAAAATTTATCGACGCCCGCGACGATCTCTCGGTGCAGGTTCACCCGACAAAGGAGTATTGCGAGCTTACGGGCAGGGGTCAGAGCAAGACCGAGTGCTGGTATATCATAGATTGCGACGAGGATGCCCACCTGCTGCTCGGCTTTAACGAGAGCATCAGCAAGGAGCAGTTTGAGGAAGCGATAAAAACCAACACTCTGACCGATTATACGGCAAAAGTCAAGGTGAAACCCGGCGATTTCTTCTTTATCGAGTCGGGCACCCTGCACGCTATCTGTAAAGGCATACTACTTGCCGAGGTGCAGGAAAGCTCCAATACCACCTACCGCATCTACGACTACGGCAGGCTCGGAAACGACGGTAAACCAAGGGAATTGCACGTTGAAGATGCTCTTGCCGTCACGAAACGTGAAAAATATACTCAACCTGCATCTTGTAAAGCTAACGGACTTTACAGCATCGGCAGGAACGAGCTTGCCGAATGCAGCCTCTTTAAGGTGTGGAAAGACAACATCAGCGGCGTTTTTGAGGGCGAAGCGGGCGAGGATTCGTTTGTTTCGCTGCTTGTGCTCAGCGGCAGCGGCTCTCTGACGAGCTGCGGCGAGACGATAGAGTTAGAGAAGGGCAGCAGCATATTCCTCCCGGCGGGCAGCGGCAGCTTCACCGTTACGGGCGAGGCAGAAATATTAGAAACGAGAATTTAACAAATGTCTGTAGTCAGTATTCAAAACTTAAAAGTCGATTTCGGCGGTAAGGTGCTGTTTGAAAATGTTTCATTCGATGTCAACGAGGGCGATTTTGTCGGACTCATCGGCGCAAACGGCACGGGCAAGACTACGCTCTTTAAGGTCATAACGGGCGAGCTTGAGCCGACCGAGGGCGGGGCGTTCGTCTCAAAGCAGACGAAGGTCGGCTATTTGGAGCAGCATGCCTGCCACGGCTCGGTGCGTACCGTGCTTGACGAGGCGCTCTCGGTTTTTGAGCCGCTTATGCGCCTCGAGCATGAGCTTGAGAGCGTGGCGCAGCGCATTGACACTCAGAGCGATATGCGTGACGAGCTTATCGAGCGGCAAAATGAGCTTCAGGAGCGGTATCAGTCACAAGGCGGGCTGACCTACCGCAGCCGAACGAGGGCGGCGCTCATCGGTCTCGGCTTCCCCGAGGCGGATTTCACCCTCACTTGCGATAAACTCAGCGGTGGTCAAAAGTCGAAGCTGAGTATGTGTAAGCTGCTGCTCAGCGGGGCGCAGCTCCTGCTGCTCGACGAGCCGACCAACCACCTTGATATTTCGGGCACCGAGTGGCTTGAGAGCTTCCTCACAGCATATAAGGGCACGGTCATAGTCATTTCGCATGACCGATATTTCCTTGACAAGGTCACAAATAAGACCGTGGAGCTGTCAAATCATCACTGCCACCACGCAAAGGGTAATTATTCGACCTATCTGAAGCTCAAAGAGGAGCGGCTCGAGAGCGAGCGGCGCAAATACGAGAATCAGCTTGAGGAGATAAAGCGCATTGAGGGCATAATCGAGCAGCAGCGCTCCTTCGGCAGGGAGAGGAATTTCATCACCGCCGAGAGCAAGCGCAAAATGCTTGAGCGCAAAAAGGCCGAGCTGGTCGTGCCCGAGCCGACGATAGCCAAGATGCGCGTGAAATTCACCCCGGAGTGCGAGACGGGCAACGACGTGCTCACCGTCAGCGGGCTTTCAAAGTCCTTCGGCAGCAAGCGGCTTTTTGAGGGCGGCGATATGCAGGTGTATAAGGGCGAGCGGGTGTTCATCCTCGGCGCAAACGGCTGCGGCAAGACAACGCTTCTGCGTATATTGATGCGGCGTATGTCGGCGGACGGCGGCAGCTTCGCTTTCGGCGCAAATGTCAAGGTGGGTTACTTTGACCAGAGCCTTGAGAGCCTCAGAGGCGGCAAGACCGTGATAGATGAGATATGGGATGAGCACAGGGTGTTCACCGAGACCAAGGTCCGCAGCTATCTTTCGCTTTTCCTTTTCAGAGGCGACGATGTATTTAAGAATGTCGACGCGCTCAGCGGCGGCGAAAAAGCCAAGCTCTGCCTGCTGAAATTGATGCTCTCCGGCGCAAACGTGCTGCTGCTCGACGAGCCGACCAACCACCTCGACATCCCGTCGAGGGAGGTGCTTGAGGCGGCGCTCGAGGATTTTGACGGCACGATAATCGCCGTGTCGCACGACCGTTACTTTATAAATAAATTATCAACCAAAATATACCGCATGAAGCCTGAGGGCTTCGAGCAGTTCGACGGCGACTACAGTGACTACGCCGAGCTTGCGCTGGCTCAGGCCAAGGAGAAGCCGCAAAAGGCGCAGCCGAAGCAGAATGCCTATAAACTCCGCAAGGAGCGTGAGAGCGAGATAAACCGACTGAGCGGCAAGATCCGCCGCGGTGAGGCGGAGATAGACCGCCTTGACGCCGAGATAGCTGAGGCAAACGAACTTTTGTCGTCGCCCGAGGTCTCCGCAAATTATGAGCAGGTCATTGAGTATACCCAAAAAATCGAGGAGCTGACCGAGGCGCAGCTTGCGCTCATGGATGAGTGGGAGCAATGGAATAAGCGCCTTGAGGAGCTTCGGAACGGAGAATGATCATGGATCACACCGCCGTATTCAATAACGCAAAGTGGATCGAGAGCAATCCGATGAGCTCAGCTCCGCTTTTCAGGCGCAGCTTCACCGCCGTCAAGGGCGAGAAAGCGGAAATAACTATCTGCGGTCTCGGCTGCTTCAAGCTCTATATCAACGGGCGTAAGGTCAGCGACGATCTCTTTGCCCCGAACGCTTCAAGCTATAACTACCGCGACATGAAGGAGCTCACCTACCCGATAAAGGATAAGATGAGCTACCGCACCTATTGCATGAGATACGATATCTCCGAGTATCTCATTGACGGCGAAAATACCCTTGCCGTCATGCTCGGCGGCGGATATTATCATCAAGGCAAAAAGAGCTCCGAGGGCGACGTGGATTTCGGCACTCCGAAGCTCTGCTACATAATCAACAAGGCGAGCGGCAGCGTCGTCAGCGACTGCAAAACCCTCTGCGCCGAAGGATTCGTGACGGCGAATAACCTCTATGCGGGGGAGAAGCATGATTACTCGCTCTATCCGCAGGGTTTTGATATGAACGGCTTTGCGGGCGGCGGCTTCGGCCCGAGCAGAGAAATAGAGCCGCCCGAGACGGAGTTTTATATTCAGGATTCACCCTGCGACAAGGTCATACGCAGCCTTACTCCCACGCTCGTCGGCGAGGAGGGGAATGCGAAAATATATGACGCCGGCGAGAACACCGTCGGCTACGCTGTCTTTGCCTGCAAAGGGGCGGGCAAGAGGATCAAAGTCAGCTACGCCGAGGAGCTTGAGGATAAATGGCGTGAGACGGTCACGTTCCGTGACGGCTTCCAGGAGGATGAATTCATCACCGACGGCACCGAGCGGGAGTATACGCCGCATTTCACATGGCACGGCTTCAGATATTTCAAGGTCGAGGGCGCAGAGCCGCTGAGAGTGGATGTCGTCCACGCCGACTGCCCGCAGACTTCGTCGTTTGAGAGCGACAACGAGCAGCTCAATTGGCTCTATTCGGCATATATCAGGACTCAGCTTTGCAATATGCATTGCGGCGTGCCCTCCGACTGCCCGCATCTCGAGCGCCTCGGTTACACCGGTGACGGTCAGCTTTGCGCCGAGACGGCAATGCTGCTGCTCGACTGCAGGGAATTTTATCGCAAGTGGCTCGGTGATATCGCCGACTGCCAGTGCAAAAAGAGCGGCCATGTGCAGCATACCGCGCCTTTCATGGGCGGAGGAGGCGGCCCTGCCGGCTGGGGCGGCGCAATAGTTGAGGTGCCGTATAACTATTATAAAGTATACGGCGACAAGGAGGTGCTGAACGCATTCTTCCCCAAGATGATGAATTACCTCAATTATTTGGAGCGCAGAAGTGACAACGGCCTTGTCTGGCACGAGGAGGAGGGCGGCTGGTGCCTCGGTGACTGGTGCACGCCCGACTCGATAAAGATACCCGAGACCTATGTCAACACCTGCCTTTATATCGGCTTCATGCAGAGAGTCATTGAGATAGCCGAGATACTCGGAAGGGGAGCCGTGACCCGCCATATTGCCGAGCGCATCGAGCAGGTGAAGCGGGCGGTGAATATCGCCTATTTCAGCGAGCAGCAGAGCACCTACTGCGGCGATGTGCAGGGCGCTTCGTGCCTTGCGCTGCGTGTGGGGCTGGGCAACGAAAAGGTCAGACAAAGGGTGACAGATAAATATAAAGCCCTCGGGATGTATGACACAGGCATCATCGCCACAAAGCTGCTCACCGAGTATCTCTTTGAGACGGGCGAGGGTCAGACGGCGTTTGACCTGCTGTCGAGCAAAAAGGAGATATCCTTTGACCGAATGAGGAGGGAGGGCGCGACCACCCTGTGGGAGTATTGGGACGGTATCCGTTCTCACAATCACCCGATGTTCGGCGCTGTGACAAAGTATCTTTTCACCTATCTTTTGGGCATTCGTCAGCCGAGCGGCGGCGCGGGCTTCGAGGAGGTCGTTATCTCGCCCTGCTTTGTTGACGGAATGAACAGGGCAAAGGGTCATATCACGACCCGAAACGGCGTTATATCCGTCGAATATGAGAAGCACGGCGGCGAAGCGACGGTCAAGGTGTTCGCCGATCCGAGAATAAAAGCGAAGTTCGATTGCCGAGGCATGAAAAAGAGCTTCAGCGGCAAAAAAACTTTCAAGGTGAAGCTGTAAGGAGGCTGCTATGGTCGAAATCAAGCCATATGACCCGAAATATAAGGACGAGCTGCGGCAGGTCTGTATAAATACAGGGCCGAAGGAGGCCGCGACCGATAAAAACACACGGGATTTCATAATCTACACATTTTGCGATTATTATCTGGAGCAGGAGCCGCAGAATGTCTTTGCCCTTGTAGATGAGAGCGGCACGGCGCAGGGTTACGTTTTCGGCGCCGAGGATTTCGCGCGCTACCGCAAGGGGCTGACCCCTTATCTAAAAAAGGTGCGTAAAACGGGGCTTAAAAAATATGTCTCCGCCCTCGGCGAAGTGTTCCTGCACAGGCTCTTTTCGGGCAAATACCCCGCTCACCTGCATATCGACATAAACGAGGGCTTCAGGGGCGGCGGCAACGGCTCGAGAATGATACAAAAGCAGCTCGAGAATATGCGCTCCAAGGGCATAAAGGGAATAATGCTCGTCGTCGGCACGGAGAATAAGCGTGGCATTAAATTCTATGAGAAAAACGGATTCAAACGCCTGCTGACTCTGCCCGACGGCACGGTCATGGCAAAGGAGCTTTGATATGAGATACGGTATAATAGGCACAGGCTGGATAGCCGAAGCCTTCATTGAGGGCGCGAGGCTCGCCTGCGGCGCAGATATAGCCGCGGTGTATTCGAGGACTGCGGAGCGGGGCGAGGATTTCGCCCGCAGGAACGGCATAGCAAAGGTATATACGGATATAAACGAGCTTGCAGCGGCTGATGTCGACGGCGTGTATATCGCAAGCCCCAATGCGCTGCATTATGAGCAGTCAAAGCTCATGCTCTCGGCGGGCAAGCACGTCATCTGCGAGAAGCCGATAACCGTCGAGCCGGAGGAGCTTATCGAGCTTCAGGCGCTTGCGGCGGAGAAAGGGCTTGTCTATATTGAGGCGATAATGTATATGCACAACCCCGTGCGGGAGCTGCTGCGTGAGACGGTAGGCAGGCTTGGTAAAGTTACGAGCGCGCATTTCGATTTTTCGCAGCTCTCGTCGAAGTACCCCGCATATAAGCGCGGGGAGCTGCCTAATATCTTTAACCCCGCTCTCGCGACGGGCGGGCTGATGGATCTCGGCATCTATTGCGTCTATCCTGCGGTGGATCTTTTCGGTATTCCCGACGATATTGCCGCAAAAGCGACCTTTTTGAGCAGCGGTGCGGACGGCGCGGGCAGTGTAATTTTTAATTATGCTGACAAGGTGGTAACCTTTACATATTCCAAACTCGCGCAGGACAGAGCCGGCTCCCAGATATTCGGCGACGAGGGCACGCTTAAAATAGGCTCGATATCCAAGCTGACGGATATGGAGCTGATCGCCGAAAACGGTGAAAAATATAGCGTTCACGGCGATACGCCCAAAGCTGAACTTATGGGCAACGAGGCAAAGGCTTTTGAGCGTTTTATAGCCGGAAACGACGCCGATAAATATGCGCTGTCAAGCAATATAGCTTTACAGGTCAGCCGCCTGATGAAGCGGATAAGAGAGACGGCGGGGATATATTTCGGCTGAAAAAAGATTGACATGAGCATTAAAAAGTAATAGAATAAATCCATAAAATATTGAAAACAGAACGGAGTGTTTTTATGGCAGTCAAAAAACTCAAGTATTTTGCCGGCGGCAGGTGGCTTGACTCAAAATGTGAGAAATACATGGACGTCTATAACCCCAGCACCGGTGAGGTCATAGCTCAGACTCCCTGCTGCACCAAGGAGGAGGTCAACGAGGCCATCGCCTGCGCCAAGGAGGCGTTCAAGAGCTGGTCAAACGTCCCCGTGATGAAGAGAGTTCAGGTCATTTACAAGTTCCGTGAGCTGCTCGAGGAGCATATGGACGAGCTGACCGAGCTTTGCGCCACCGAGCACGGCAAGGTCTGGAACGAGGCAAAGGGCGATATTCTCAAGGTCAAGGAGCCTGTCGAGCTTGCCTGCTCCGCTCCGTCGCTTCTCATGGGTGAGAGCGTCAGAGATACCTCCAGCGGCTATGATACCACTCTTTACAGAGAGCCTGTCGGCGTGTTTGCCGGCATAGTTCCCTTTAACTTCCCCGGCATGATCCCAATGGGCTGGATGTCCCCGATATGCATCGCCTGCGGCAACACCATCGTGCTCAAGGCCGCTTCCATGACCCCGATGACCTGCATGAGGCTCGCCGAGCTTTGGCAGGAGGCGGGTCTGCCCGACGGCGTTATCAATATTGTCACCTGCTCAAGGAACGAAGCCGAGATATTCATGCAGCACCCCGATATCAAGGGCATCACCTTTGTCGGCTCAACGAGCGTCGGTCTCCACATTTATTCTCAGGCGGCAGCAAACGGCAAGAGAGTCCAGGCTCTTTGCGAGGCGAAGAACCACGGCCTTGTGCTTGAGGATGCAGCTCTCGAGAGAAGCGCAAGAGGCATAATCAATTCCTCGTTTGGCTGCGCGGGCGAACGCTGCATGGCTCTGCCCGTTATCGTCGCTCAGGAGAGCATAGCGGATGAGCTTGTCGGTTATCTTGTCAAATTCGCCAAGGAGCTGAAGCTCGGCCCTGCTTATGATAAGGAATCCACCCTCGGCCCCGTTGTCAGCGCCGCTCACAGGCAGTCGATACTCAATTGGATAGAGAAAGGCATCGAGGAGGGCGCGGAGCTTGTGCTTGACGGCAGGAACCCCGTCGTGCCCGGTTATGAGAACGGCTTCTATGTCGGCCCCACCATTTTTGACCGCGTCACCGAGGATATGACCATCGGCACGAGAGAGGTATTCGGCCCCGTTCTCTGCATCAAGAGGGTCAAGAATTTTGAAGAGGGTCTTAAAGTAATGAATAACAATCCCTTTGCCAACGGCTCGGTCATCTTCACCCAGAGCGGCTACTATGCAAGGGAATTCGCAAAGAGGACGGACGGCGGCATGGTCGGCGTGAACGTCGGTATCCCCGTGCCCGTCGGCATATTCCCGTTCACGGGTCACAAGCAGTCCTTCTTCGGCGACCTGCACTGCCTCGGCAAGGACGGCTTCCGCTTCTACACCGAGACCAAGGCGGTCACCACCCGCTGGTTTGACGAGGAAGAGATGAAGGCGAAGCACGTTGACACCTGGGACGGCTCCGTCGGCGGCGACCTCAAATAGAATAATATTATTATTGCCGGAGCGGCTGAAGCTGCTCCGGCACTTTTATTTAAAGGCAAAATGAATTTAAATATATTTTTTAAAAATAATTCTTGACATATTGTTGAAACCATTATATAATATAATTGCAGCTGCAAAACAAATTTATTATGAAGGAAGGTCAAATATAAATGAAAAGAATAATAAGCATAATTTTAGCAGTAGTAATTATATTCGCGTTATGTTCAACGGCTTTTGCGAGTGGCTTGTCAACAGACGGACATACTAATAATACTGACATGAATCAAAATGTTATGGATTTGGGTGATGGCATTACAGTTGTAACTACAATCATTTCTGAAAGTGATGAAGTGTTGGGAGTGACAAGATCTAACCCCGAAAGGCAAAAGACAAAAACTTTTAGACATGAAATTAGAGAATATGCAACAGTAATTGCGGTTCTTACAACAACTGTTACCGGCATTTATTCTCAAGTAGCAGGAGATGCATATATTACTTCAATAAAAGGCGAATTTACGGGTACACAAGCAGGTCGGTTCCATTATACCCCAAGCATAGCAGGGGACAAGGCGTTTATGCATATCTTTTATGACTGCATATATAGAAAATCATGGATTTACAAAATTTATACCAATGGAAACATTCAAATTCAATAGTTGAAAATCCCCATAATAAAATTGTACTGATTAAAAGGAAGAAACAATTGTAGTGTATCCGAGTCAGTTTAATATTATTACACATAAACAGCTATAGATTAGTCAATATATTTTTTGAATTTTTTTCTTGACTTTTGCTCCCGACTCATGTAAAATAAACCTGAGGAGGAAAAATAATTTTGAAAGTGAGGAATGGCCATGAAAAAAGCGGTAAGCATACTTCTCGCCCTGATTCTGACCTTTGCAATATGCCTGTCGGCGAATGCGTGGGTCGAGGTGGTCGATTGCGGGAGCATTGAGATCGAGGGCCTGCGCCCAATCAAGAACGGCTATCATTTGATGGACGTCGATGAGGAGAATTCTTTCGTCAGCGATGTCGTGAGGGGCTGCCCCGAGAGGGCAAAATCGGCGACCTTTGCTTATGTGATAAGCAATGACGAGCTTGTCGAGAGGCTTTTCGTTACCGTCAGCGGCATATATTCCCAGGTCGGGAATGACGCCGATATCACCTCGGCGAGCTGTGTTTGCCCGGCGGACGGCTTCGGCTACAGAGTCTCGGTCAACGGCAATATCTGCACGGTCTACCTGACCTTCGACGGCGTTGAGGCGGGGGCGATTTCCTATAAGCTCGCAACCAACGGCAGTATTACAAAAATCTGACATTATATCACGGCGGCCGCTGCACTCAAGGGTGCGGCGGCCTTTTTATATATTTATATTGCATTCGGCGGCTTTTCAGGTTATAATATCCTTGTATAATTTTCATCCGCAGAGGAGAATTGATGTGAAAACTCAAATCGTAGATATAAATAATGCGGCGGAGCTGGATTCCTTCACCGCCGCGCACCCTAACGGTCACTTTCTCCAGACCTCGCTCTGGGGCAAGGTCAAAAACGACTGGAAGTGGTTCGGCGTTATCTGCCGCAATGATTCGGGCGAGATAACGGGCACTTTGGGCGTGCTGCTCCGCAAAATATCGGGTCTGCCCTATCATATGATGTATGCGCCGCGCGGCCCCGTGTGCGATTTTGACGACGGCGAGACCTTCGCCGCCCTCATTGCCGCCGCCAGGGAGGAGGGCAAAAAGTATAACGCCTATGAGCTGAAGCTCGACAAGGATGTGCCCGCCGACAACGAGGAATATAAGTCCATCGCCGTCTCCAACGGCTTCAGGCTCAAGGAGCGCACGATAAATTTTGAGGATTTTCAGTGCCGCTACGTTATCCGCATCCATATCAACGGCAGGAGCGAGGACGAGGTGTTCGCCTCCTTCCACTCTGACCACCGCCGCAAGATAAGGATAGCGCTCAAGAATAATGTCGAGATAAAAATCCACGGCAGCGAGAAGGCAGATGTATTCTATTCGCTGATGAAGGAGACCTGCGAGAGGGACGGCTTCGAGCTTCGCTCCGCCGCATATTTTGCAAGGATCCTCGACTGCTTCGGCGATAAGGCAAGGCTCTATATGGCTTATCACGACGGCAAGCCCATTGCGGGCGCGATTTCCGTTCTCTGGGGCGACAAGGTCTGGTATTTCTACGGCGCTTCCTCGAATTCGGACAGGAAGGTGATGCCGAACTATCTGCTCCAGTGGGAAATGATAAAATGGGCGATAGACAGCGGCTGCCGCATCTATGATTTCAGAGGCGTTGCGGGCGTTATCGACGAGAGCAACCCGCTCTTCGGCCTCTACCGCTTCAAGCATCGCTTCGGCGGAGATTATGTTGAATTTATGGGCGAGATGGATCTGATAATCAAGCCTGCGGCGGCAAAGATAGTCGCCGCATCGCAGCAAATAATCAAGAAATTAAGATAAGGAGAATCAAGATGATAAAAGTCACAGTTTGGAACGAATACCTGCATGAGAAGAGCAGCAACGAGGTCGCCGGCGTTTATCCCGCGGGCATTCACGGCTGCATCAAGAATTTTCTCTCCACTCAGGAGGATATGACCGTGCGCACCGCCACGCTCTCACAGCGCCATTGCGGCCTGCCCGATGAGGTGCTCGACGACACCGACGTGCTTATCTGGTGGGGTCACACGGCTCACGACAAGGTTCCCGACAAGCTCGTTGAAAAAATACATAAGAGAGTTATCTCCGGCATGGGGCTTATTGTGCTCCATTCGGGTCACCATTCCAAGATATTCTGCTCGCTGATGGGCTCCTCCTGCAACCTTTGCTGGCGCGAGGGCGACAGGGAGAGAATTTGGACGGTCAACCCCGCTCACCCGATAGCTCAGGGCATCCCCGCTTCGTTTGATATCCCCGTTGAGGAGATGTACGGCGAGAGATTTGACATCCCCGAGCCGGATCAGCTCGTGTTCCTCGGCTGGTTTGCGGGCGGCGAGGTGTTCCGCTCCGGCTGCTGCTGGCAGAGAGGTCTTGGCAATATCTTCTATTTCCAGCCCGGTCACGAATCCAACCCCACGTTCCACAACGAATATGTTCAGCGCATTATCATCAACGCCGTGCGTTGGGCTGCGCCGAGGGTGATAGTCGAGCCGGAATGCCCGCATGTGCCCGTCACGCCCGAGGACGCATATAAGGAGAAAAGCCTGAAATGAGTGAGATTTTTAAGGTAAGACGGCTTAGGGAGAGCGCAAAGCTCCCGTTCAGAGCCACCGATGGCAGCGCTGGCATGGATCTCTATGCCTGCATTGATTCGCCCGTCACGCTCGGGGCGGGTGAGAAGGCCGTTATCCCCACCGGCATAGCCATTGAGCTGCCGAGCGCGGAGCTTGCGGCGTTTGTGTTCGCGAGGAGCGGTCTTGCGATAAAGCACGGTATAGGTCTGCTCAACGGAGTGGGCGTTATCGACAGCGACTACAGGGGCGAAATATGCGTGGGAGTTATCAATCAGCTCGCCGAGCCTTATACGATAGCCCCCGATGAGCGCATAGCGCAGCTCGTCATCATGCCCGTGTCGCTCATCAATCCTGTTGAGGCGCAGAGCCTTGACGACACCGCCAGAGGCGAGGGCGGCTTCGGCTCCACAGGCAAGGCATGATGCATAATATCTGAGAAAGTATAACGATTACATAACATGTAAGATTCGAGCGAGGCTCCTTCAAGAGAGAGCCTAAATAACCGGCAACATATTGTGAGGAGAATATACAAGTGGATAGGGTACTGAATTTCCTGCGGAAGATCCCGTTCGGGCTGCTTAGCGCGCTCTGCGTAATGTTTACATATCTGGTCGCGGGCACGATAGGTCTGCTCATCGTGCCGATGCTGCTGTGCATTTTCTGCGTGCTGCCGTTTGCGGTGCTCTTCGCCGTGCTCGATATCGTTATCCGCAAGAAAAAGCTCGTTCCGATAATCTGCCTTGTTTTTGCTCTTTTCCCGATGCTCGGCGGGATCCTGATGGTCGGAACGATGGCGTATGATCTGATATCGAGCGTCTTTGCCCGCTGGCAAGATTTGAGGTAAAAATGAAAAGATTAATCAGCGTTTTATGCGTAATTACACTTTTGTTTTCGGCGTTTTCGGTCGTTTCCTTTGCGGGCGGCAACGAATTTAAGCCCTATGAGGACAGTCGATTTTTTGAATACGGCGACTATAGTATCCATTACCGTGTGCTGCCCGCCGAGGGCGAATTCAAGGGCAGAGTGATGATGCTGCACGGCTTCGTCTGCTCGACCTATTCGTGGCGGAATCTTGCTCCGCTGCTTGCGGAGGCGGGGTATGAAGTCGTCCTTGCCGACCTGCCGAGCTTCGGCTACAGCACCCGTGAGAGCGCCTCGGTCGCCTTTGTGCCGAGGGAAACTCTGATAGCGGAGCTGATGAAAAGCATCGCCCCCATTGAAGAATGGGTGATAGCGGGTCACTCAATGGGCGGCGGCGTGGCGGTCAATATCGCCGAGGAGCAACCCGTCAAGGCGCTGCTGCTCTATTGCCCCGCACCCCAGAGCGAGTTTCCCGAGGCGGTGCAGGGCTTTGTGACCTCACGTTTCACGGAGGGCGTGATGAATGCCTTTTTCAATTACGGCACCCGTCTCAGCCCGCTAGTGCGCCTTGTTATCTGGGCGGCGACCAACGATCTTGAGTTTGCGAAGAGCTACGATCTCTCGGGCGTGACCGCTCCCGTGCAGCATGACGGCTTCGGCGCGGGGATGTGCGAGATGATGTATCGCGTGCGCCCCACAGATCTTGAGAATGTGGGCAAGATAGCCTGCCCCGTGCTGCTCTGTCAGGCGGATAAGGATATCGTCCTCACAGCTGACATGAAGGAGCGGATGAATTCCGCTTTTCCGAATGCCGTTACATACGAGGTCAAGGGCGGCGGGCATCAGTGCATTGAGAACAGAGCCGCCGAGCTTGCTAAGGTCACTCTTGACTTCCTCGGCAATTAATCGGCGATAAAGTGGATGCCGAGTGCGCCTTTAGCGCTGTGAAGCCCTATCATGCAGCCCTCGTCGGCGATTATTACCCGCTTGAATCCCGCGTCACGCAGCATATCCGCCACGACGGCAAGCTCGTCATCGGGAACGCAGGCGTGATAAATAAAAGCTGTCTCAAAGTCGATATTTTTGTATTTTTCAAGCTGTTCGCTTGCGTATTGCAGGCGGACGGCTTTTGATTTGCCCCGATATTTCTTTATGACCTCTATTTTGCC
>ULTR01002595.1_pt1 | contig 43261 bp, 33 predicted proteins | sample 1957781 | NCBI WGS metagenome assembly ULTR01 (sample SAMEA4835739, study PRJEB28245) | human gut metagenome | biome: gut microbiome; material: fecal sample | place: Denmark | collected 2008 | reverse complement strand
CATTACAGCGAAGCGGAAATGCTTGCATTTCGAAGCGAGCGTGCAGTGTGACCGGGGCACAGGGGCGCAATGATTTGCGCAAAGGCGGATAACCCGCCTTATTCGAGCCCGATGTTGTTTTCCGACACATAAAAAAAGCACAACACATAATGTTGCGCGTTTTTTAATGTGGTGGGGACAACAGGGCTCGAACCTGTGACCCCGTGCTTGTAAGGCACGTGCTCTCCCAGCTGAGCTATACCCCCAACTTGTGGTGACCCCTACGGGGTTCGAACCCATGTTACCGCCGTGAAAGGGCGATGTCTTAACCACTTGACCAAGGGGCCACGAAATTAGATGTTTTGTTTTTTATAGACGTTTTCTTACGGCGTCTTGCGTTTACGCAAAGATGGCGGAAAGAAAACGGATAAAGGGCAAAGCTTAGGCTTTGACCGGCCGTTTGGAAAGCGCCGGGGGCGATTACCAAGGGGAATAAACAAATACTTACCTTTTACGGCGTTTTGCGTTTACGCAAACCGTAAAACGTATCTTCGTGACGTTAAAGGATAGCTCAGTTTTCAATGTACGTGACGGTATAAGCCGTTTTCTGCGGCGGCGTCCCCGTTAAGGTGTCCGCGCGGAAGAATAGTTTTGGTAGCGGCGGTCGGATTCGAACCAACGACCTGCCGGGTATGAACCGGCCGCTATAACCATCTAAGCTACGCCGCCAAGTTGGTTGCGGGGGTGGGACTTGAACCTCACGACCTTCGGGTTATGAGCCCGATGAGCTACCGACTGCTCTACCCCGCGACGATACATTTAATCAAATGCTTGATTAGTCTATAACAAAACTTTGTATTTGTCAAACGAAAATATCGAAAATAGCGCAAATTTTTAAAACGCGGGCATAAAACCTTCCGAAATCGCGTAAAAATGCGTGAAAACAACCTGTCGAAAACGTCGATTTGCAAAGAAATTCAAAAGGGTATATAATATAGACGTTGCATACGAAACGTGCCGTGTTTAACCCCCGAAACGGCGCGGGTTGTAAAATAAAATCAAAGGGTATATAATAGTCCATAAAATAGTGGACGCAGGCAATAAAGATTATGAAAAAAATAACGGCGATAATAACCACGGCAATCATAGCGTGCCTTACGCTTTTATCGTTTTCGGGATGCGCGCTGATATTCAACGACGGGTCCGAGGACGAGGTTGAGGGCGTTTACGGATTGCAACAACTCTATCTTAAAAATTACGACAACGAAGTATATAATTTTGGCAATAAATACGATTATTATCTTATCGTACTTTACGGCGACAAAACGGGAAAGGTTATATTAAAGCCCGAAGACGGCGAGGAAACGAGTTATTCGGTGACTTACGAAAACGTATTGGATACCGACGGAAAAACCGTCAAACAGATAAAAATCAACGGTTTTCTCGTGCCCGTCTTTTCGATAGAGGACGGCGTGGCGAAAGTGGAATTTGTAAAAAGCGAAGAAGCTGCGGATTTTGCTTTTGCGCCGAAGCGCGAGGTGCTGACCTATAAGAACGTTTTCACGCGAATCGAAAACGGCATAAAGACGAAAAAGTATTATTTGTCAGTAGATAAAATTTACAACCGTACGACGGACAGGAAAGTCGAGCGTGCAAAGAAACAACAAATCAATAATCGCGATGAGCGTGCCGGAAACGGCGAAGACGAATAAAACGGCGAAAAGGAGAAAAAATGAAAAAAATAATCGCAATTATTCTTGCAACGATGATTTTAGCGGGCGCGGTATTCGCGTTCTCGGGTTGCAGAAAAATTCAAAACGACGGCTCGGAAGACGAGGTAAAGGGCATTTACGGCGTAACGACGATGTTTTATAAGTCGTTTGAGGGCACAAAATACAATATTTCGGGACAGTTCGAATACTTCATGCTTGTTCTGAACGGCGACGAAGGCAAGACGGGCAAGGTCATAATGAAAAGGGTCGACGAAGACGAATTATCGTATGATATAACGTATTCGTTCAAATACAATTCGGACGGAAAAACCGTCGGCAAAATCGTACTGCACGATTTCTGCCTGCCCGAGTACAACGACGCCGACGGCGCGATACGATATTCGGACCCGTCAAGCAGAGAACTTGTGTTTTATCCTAAACACGAAACGCTCACTTTCAATCTTGTACAGTCGAATATCGACGACGGATTGAAATTCAATAAAAACTATTTTGCGCTGAAAAAGTTTTCAAACACGGTGTCCGACAAAAAAATAAAAGACGTCAAACAACATCAGTTGAACACGCTCGAAGCCCGTTCTAAAGATCCCGAAGCGGACGAAATCGCAGGCACTTACGGCCTTGAAAAAATGTATTTCGTAAAGAGCGGCGGCGAGAACGTCGTCATAGGCGGTAAGTTCGATTATTATATCGTTGCGTTGAACGACGATAAGGCGACCGGTAAGGTTATCTTTAAGCGCGAAGGCGGCGAAGAAGAGGAATATCCTATTACTTATTCCATAGAAACCGGCGAGGACGAAACGGGTAACGACATTGCGACAAGCGTGAAAATATCGGGAATAAAACTGCCCGTGTTAAACGTCGAAACGGGTGAATTTACTTTCGGCGACGCAAAGGAAATCACGTTTATTTGCGACAGCGACAAGACCGATCGTCTGACGTATTCAGAAAACGGTGAAAACGGCGTCGTCATCGTTATCGAAAGAGGTCAGTTATATACGTCGAATATCAGCATCGAAAGAGTGAAGACGGACCAGAAAAACGAGAAGGAAAACCGCTCGTAATTAACGAAAAAAGATAAACAAAAGACTTGCCGTCCGGCAAGTCTTTTTCATTGCGTTTTTTCCGTATCCGTCAGTCGATTTTGTCGGCGTTGGTATTTCCTTCGTCGGCATTTTCGGTTTTGGTTTCCTCCGGTTTGACGTCTTCGGTTTTGACGTCGTTATTTTCGGCGGCGGACTCTGCCGTGTCGGCAAAGAATTTCTTGTCGTTGAAATCGAACCAGTAGACTTTATCGTAAACGGCAATCGTCACGAAGTCGATGACGGCGATAACCCACCAGCCGCAGAATACGAGAAGAATCGCGCCTATTACCGCGCCCACGGTGTCGTTTCTTTTGAGGCTTTTCGCGACGCGATAAAGGTTAGTGGGGATTGCCCACAGGAAATTAAGTACGAATCTGACCCATTTGTTGAGGCCTTCGTAAGTTTTGATATAGTTTTCTGCAAACTCGTTCATAGTAAAATTCCTCCGATAAAAATATCTTTAGTACGCGCAAATAATAGCACCGGGATATTCAAAAGTCAATTAAAAGAAAGAAAATTTTATTCGTCGTACCGTACGTTGATTTTTTCGAAGTCGAAATAGTTCGTTTCGACGTCGGGAACGGTTGAGCGGGCGATTTTCCGCGGTTTAAAATCGTATTCGGATATAAACAGCGCGATTGCCATTAAAACGACGGACAATGCGAGATACCAGGTGAATTTATCCGGACCAATTATCACCGAAAAAACGGCGCCCAGAGTGCTTTCGCCCGACAGTATGAGAGACACGACCGAGGTATCGACGGTTTTTTGCGCGTGGGTCTGCACCACGTAGGCAAATGCCGTGCTAAGGACGCAAAGCGAGAACAGCGGAAACGCGACGCTTTTCGGGAAAGAGGCGGAAAGAGTATCGGTAAGGTCGACGGAAAAAGACCAGACGAGGAAAAAGGCCGCGGCCGTGAGCATCTGCACGAAAGCCAGCGCGCCCGAATCGGTGCCCTTCGAGCCTTTATCGACGACGATATAGTGAAGCGTAAATCCTAAGGCGCAGACAAGAGCGTATAAATCGCCCTTATTGAGATTCGAAAATCCGCCCGCGGCGAGCATGGCAATGCCCGAAAAGCCGATAATACCCGCAACGAAAGCTTTTGCCTTCGGCCGTTTTCTGTTTACTATCCACATGAAAAACGGCACGGCGATGACGTACAGTCCCGTAATAAGCGATACGTTTGCCGACGACGAGTAAACGAGCGCGTACGACTGAAAGGAAAATCCTATCGTAAGAAAAACGCCCGCAAGTATGCCGTAAAGCCATTGTTTTAAAGAAAGCGCCAGAATCTTTCTGAAGAACAGAACGAAAAGAAGAACGGACGATACGGAAAACCTGAGCAGATTCAGCAAAGAGGGCGGAACGAAGGGCAGAATCTGTTTCGTGAACACGAAGCCGAGACCCCATATCACCGCAACCGCGACGAGAAGAAAATGTGTGATTAAATGCTTGTTTTTTTTCACGGTTTTCCTGCTCCGAAGATTTTTTTTGTCCATCCCGTTACATAAGGATTATATCAAATAGATAAAAAAATTCAACTTTTTTATCGGCTCGGGAAAAAAATCCCGAATATTGTTGAGAAAACTTCTTTATTTTGTTAATATAATAATCAGAATATTCAGCGATAAGAGGTATGGTTATGGAAATTAAAAAAACATGGTACAAAGAAATGACCGTCTACCAGATCTGGCCCCGCAGTTTCAAGGACGGAAACGGCGACGGTATAGGCGACCTTAAAGGCGTGTTGTCCAAGCTCGATTATCTTAAATGGCTGGGCGTCGACGCCATATGGTTTTCGCCCGTCTATAAAAGCCCGCAGTGCGACTACGGCTACGATATTGCCGATTACCGCGATATTGCGCCCGAATACGGCACTCTCGACGACTTTAAAGCGGTGCTTAAAGGTTGTAAGGAACGCGGCATAAAGGTAATTATGGACCTTGTCGTGAATCACACCTCTACCGAACACAAATGGTTTCAGGAATCGCGTAAGGGCGGCGACGATAACCCCTATAAAGACTACTATATCTGGCGCAAAGGCACGGGAAAGGACGGCAAAGGATACCCTAACAACTGGGTTTCGTCGTTCCCCGGTCCCGCATGGGAATGGGACGAGGTGAGAGGCGAATACTACCTGCACCTGTTTGCAAAGGGCCAACCCGACCTCAATCACGACAATCCGAAAGTCCGCGAGGAAGTCATCGACATTTACAAATACTGGCTCGATATGGGCGTGGACGGTTTCCGCGAGGACGTTATCACGTATATCAGCAAAGAGGAGGGGCTGCCGAACGGCAATCCGCTTACGCCGATAATGAGAGGTTCGTCGCATTATACCTGCGGTCCGCACCTTCACGAATACCTGCAGCAATTCCGTCGCGAGGGCTGGGGCAAATACGACGCCATGACCGTCGGCGAAGCTCCCGGAATGAATCCCGACCTTGCGCTGACGTTCATAAAAGAGGGCGACAAGCAGGACCTTAATATGATGTTCCACTTCCAGCATATGGGCGCCGACTGCATAGGCAACGCCTGCGTGCATACCGGTTTCAGGCTTAAAAAACTCAAAAAAGTTATGAGTAACTGGCAGGAGAAAATGTACGGCGTCGCCTGGAACGCCAACTATATGGAAAACCATGACCAACCCCGTTCGGTATCCCGTTTCGGAGACGAGAAAAAATATCACGATTTAAGCGCGAAAGTGCTGGCCAACTCCTATATTTTCCTGTCGGGAACGCCGTTTATATATCAGGGACAGGAAATCGGAATGACAAGCATATATCTTAAAAACCTTAAAGATTACGTCGACGTCGCCGCTTTCTGCACGCACGATATTATGCGAAAACTCGGCTTATCCGAGAAACTCGCCATGAAGATGCTCTCTTACGGAAGTCGCGACAACGCGCGTACGCCCGTACAATGGACTGACGGAAAATGCGCCGGTTTCACCACCGCCGACCGCGCCTGGTTCCATATAAACGAAAACTACAAAGAAATAAACGTTGAAAGTCAGATAAACGACGAAAACAGCGTTTTAAACTACTATCGCGCACTGATAAAGGCCCGAAAAGAGAATCCTATCGTTATTTACGGCGATTATAAACAGCATTACGAAAACAGCAGAAATCTTTGGGTTTACGAAAGAAATTACGAGGGACGTCGTATGCTCGTTATACTCAACTTTTCGGACAAAGCCGTTAAGTTCAGAGCGCCCGAAGGATTCGACCTCGAAAAGGGAAAACTGCTTATCGGAAATTACGCCGACAATCCCGTAAATAATAACGGATTCGTGACGAGACCGTGGGAAGCGCGCACGTATTTGTTTTAACAGAGCGCGTTCCCGTTAACGAAAAAATCAAAAGGATTCGGGACGACCCGAATCCTTTTTCGGTTAATTATCCGATAGTTGCAATTTTTCGGAAGAAAAACCGTATATAAAAAGGAAAACAAAATGCGACAGAAACGGATATCCTTTTTAATCAGACAACTTAAAGCCGGGAAAAAGGAATTTTTCGACGAATTTTACGAAACGACGAGACCGGCGGTGTTTTATATTATAAGAAAATACACCGCGGATTTCGCGCTTGCCGAGGATATAATGCAGGAGGCGTATATTTCCTATCTCAATAATCTTGATAAGGTTGACGAGACGAAAAACCCCGTATCGTACCTGATGACGCTCGTAAAAAACAAAACTATCGACGCGTTGCGGAAACTTACGCCCGAAACGACGGAAGTCGAAGCAGAAAAAATAAACCTGCAGACCACCGATACCTATTCATCAGATATGCCGCTTCTGGCATACGCGAAAAAAATGCTGACGGACGAAGAATATTACATTCTGATTATGACGACGGTTTACGGCTACCGACGCGTGGAGGTGGCGAAAAAACTTAACCGACCCGTAACGACGGTCAACAGAAAATACAACGTGATTCTGAAAAAAATCGAAAAGTATTACGACGAGGTCTATTATGAAAAAGACTGACAGAATTCTGAAAGAACTCAATAAAAACGCGCCCGACGTAAAAGATAAAGTCGTAAACGCCGTGGACTGGGACGAAATCGCAATTAAAAACGAGACCCGGGAAAAAGCACTGGATAAAAAATCATCAGTCGGAAAGTGGAAAATCGCGGCGGCGAGTATCGCTTTAATTCTTGTCGCGGCGATAAGCGTTATCATTCCCGTAACTCTTAAAAAAGACAAAAACAGCGTTTTGCAGGACGGATACGTCGTTACCATAGAGGTTAATCCCGGCGTCAGATTCGAGGTAAACGCGTCCGACGTCGTAACGGCTCAGACGGGACTTAACGAAGACGGGGTGGTTTTGTTATATAAGGAAAACCTTGTCGGAAAAAACATTGACGAGGCAACCGCCGCCGTCATCGAAAAAATGGACGCCGCCGGCCTGATTAAGGGTAACGTCAAAATTTCGGTATCCGACAGAAAGGGCAAAAAACTCGAAAACAAGCAAAACGACGTAATAGGCGTAATCAGGCGGGTATTGAACGACGGCAATATTGAAACGCTTATCCTGAGCGACAAAGAACTGGAGGATATCGAGGACTATTACGAAAAACACGGCGTAAGCGAATACGAAAAGGAAATCATCAAACAATTCCGCAAAAAACTTCTTGCGGAGATAGATATTAAAATAAGCGGCGCACGGAATATACTGGCGTTGCTTGAAGAAAATAAGAACAGCGCGGCAAAATTATCGACTCTTGACGAAACGGTATTGAAAGAGGTAAAGGAGTATTGCAACAAATATAAAATTAAATGGAACGAAATAAAAGACGACGAAATCCGCGAGTTTTACGAGGACTTAACCGATAAAATCGAGGAACTCGAAGAAGCGCGCGATGATATAGAAGAAAACGAGGACGAGGACGATTACGGGGATATGCTCGAGGACCTTTTCGAAATCGTCGAGGAAGAATTATTTGAAGAAAACGATTGAAAAGTTGCAATTTTTCCGTAAACCGTCCGTATATAAAGTAGAAAACACGGGAGGTCATCTCTATGAAAACCAAAAAAGCATTATTGATTACGGGAGTAACGGCGCTTGTCGCGTCCCTTACCGTCGGACTTATGGCCTGCGATATCGGCGGCAAAAATACGGGCTCGAAAACCGAGGTTAATACGAAAGACGTTTACGCAGTGTCGGCATTGTCGGGAGTCAATTATTTAAGCGCGACCGAAAAAGGCGGGGCGGCAGAAGGACAAACCCCGGCGACTGCAAGGCCCGTATCCGTAACCGACGAGGACGTGTACGGCATTAAAGATTGTCTTACGATGTTCGATAACGTTATTTCGGGCGGCGGAATTCAACAGACCGTCGAGAAAAATACCGACGCCGAAGGCGAATATGCGGATTACAAATTCGTAATGACGATTACCGTACCGGGCAATGAAACCGTAAAAATGTACTATAACGAGGTCGAAACCAAAACCGAAAGAGAAATCGAGGACGGCGAGGAAGAAGTAGAAGTATCCACCACGCTCAGAGGAATTATGGTCTTTGCCGGCGCGGAGTATGAAGTTTTCGGCGAACACAAGGTTGAAACCGAGGGCAACGAAAAAGAAGAGTCCGTCGAGTTTACCACGAAGAGCAAGGACAATCCTTTGAATTACGTGAAAATCAAGCAGTCCGTCGAGGAAGAAAACGGCGAAAGCGAAATCGAATACGAATACGAGATTTACGAAAACGGAAAAAAAGTGCGTGAATTCGAACTCGAAATCGAAAACGAAAACGGAAAAACCGAAATCTCTCTCGACGTCAAAACCAACGGCGTTCAGGGCAAAACGAAATACAAAATCGTAAAAGGCGAAAAAGACGGCGAATTTACAATCAAATATACCGTAAACGCCGCGAAAAACAACATCAAAGCCGAACGCACCGAAACGGGATATAAATTCACCTACGGCAACGGATATTCGGAAGTCATTTAACAAAATATAATTTTCCTTATCATTTATCCCTAAAACAAAAACAAAACCCTGCACCGCAGGGTTTTGTTTTATAAAGCGAAATCGGTCAAAACCGCAAAATATTGACATATCGCAGGAAAGATGATATTATTAGCAAGAATAAATCTATTATTTGGTTAATCATCGCGGGGAAAACTTATCTCACTTTTGCCTTTTTTTATACCCTGCAATAAACGTTGCGAGGTTTGTTATGAAATTCAAAAAACAACGTATCATTAGCATTATTGCCGTTTTAACAATGGCAATCGTTTTGTCGTTTGTTTTTGTCGCTTGTGGGACAGACGCGGACAAACAGGGACGGCAATTTACAATCACATTTGACACACAAGGCGGAAGTAAAATCGAACCGATAAAAATCAAAGCGGGCGCGACCATAACGTTGCCGAATAATCCAACGAAAGAGGGTTATATATTCGACGGATGGTATTTGAGTGACGCGCTTGTTGAGGAATTTAACATAACGAAAACCATCACGGGCGACATCACGTTGTACGCAAAGTGGATTGAGGATAACGGACAGGAAGAACCTCCTGTGGCAAAAACCTATTCCATAACGTTTATGGTGGACGGAGTAACTTATAAAACGCTGAACATAACGGCAGGCGATGTAATACCCCTTCCCTTAGACCCGACGAAAGAGGGCTATGTTTTCGATGGTTGGTATTTAGGCGATAATTTTATTGAGAAATTTGATGTCTCCAAGAAAATAACTTCTAATGTGGTTGTTTATTCAAAATGGAAATGTCAACACATCCCTGTAAAAAATGATGCCTTTGCCCCAACTTGTACACAAGCCGGGCTTTCGGAGGGTTCTCATTGTTCAAAATGCGGAGAAATTCTAATTGCACAACAGGTAATTCCCCCCAAAGGGCATACGGAAGTCACCGATAATGAGGTTCCGCCAACATGCGTACTAAAAGGCAAAACAGAAGGTAGTCATTGTTCGGATTGCGGGGAAATTATTGTTGCACAAAATGATATTCCCGCTCTCGGACATAGTTTCGTGAATAAAAAATGTGAGCGATGCGGTGAAGATTATTACAGCGAGGGCTTAGATTATTGGTTAATCGAAGATGGAAATTATTATGAATTACGAGGTATTGGCTCATGTAAAGATTCCGATATTGTTATTCCTTCAAAGCATGATGGAAAGCCAGTAAAAAGTGTAGGAATGGAATGTTTTGGATTTTGTGAAACAATAACAAGTATTACAATTCCAGATAGCATAACAAGAATAGAAGAAAATGCTTTTTCCTATTGTAAAAATCTTGCAAGTATAACGGTAGCCAACGGCAATACCACTTATCATAGCGCTGGAAATTGTCTTATAAAAACACAAGACAAGATTCTTGTTTTAGGGTGTAAAAACAGTGTCATTCCTGCGGACGGTAGCGTGACGCGCATCGGTAAGAATGCCTTCGCCGGTTGCACCGGGCTTTCGAGCATAACTATCCCTGACAGTGTGACGAGCATCGGACCTGGTTCTTTTGCACGCACGGGGCTTACGAGCGTGACAATTCCCGACAGCGTGACGAGCATCGGCGGTAGTTCTTTCTACGATTGCACCGGTTTGACGAGCGTTACAATTGGCAACGGCGTAACAAGCATAGGTTCTTATGCCTTCTATGTTTGCACCGGTTTGACAAGCGTCTCAATCCCAGACAGCGTGACGAGCCTCGGTGATTATGCCTTTTATGGTTGCACCGGTCTTACGAGCATAACAATCCCCGACAGTGTGACGAGCATTGGCTCTTCTGCCTTCTATAATTGCACAGGACTTACGAGCATTTCAGGTTCTGCAACAAATGTAAGCACGGTGGCAAAGCAAGCACACCCTACTTCTTTTACTGTTAATATCACAAGCGGAACAAGTATCGGCAATTATGCCTTCGAGAATTGCACGGGGCTTATGAGCATAACCATCACCGACAGTGTGACAAGCATCGGCAGTTGGGCATTCGAAGATTGCAGTGGGCTCACGAGCATAACGATTCCTGACGGCGTGACGAACGTCGGCAACTGTGCCTTCAAGGGTTGTAGTGGTTTGACAACCGTCAATTGGAATGCCTCTGCATGTACAACCTCATCATATTATCCTATATTCAGTAACTGTCCAAATCTTACAACAGTTAATATAGGAGACAATGTAACAACCATCCCTTCTTATGTCTTCTATACTTGCACAGGGCTTTCGAGCATAACAATCCCCGACAGTGTGACGAGCATTGGCTCTTCTGCCTTCTATAATTGCACAGGACTTACGAGCATAACAATTGGAAAGGGTGTGACGAGCATCGGCATTTCTGCCTTCTCGTGCCGTGAACTGACAAGCATTTCTGTTGTAGAAGGTAATACAAAATATCATTGCGCAGGAAATTGTCTTATTGAAACGGAAAGTAAAACATTGGTTTTTGGTTGTAAAACAAGTGTCATTCCTACGGATGGAAGCGTGACGAGCATCGGCGTTCGGGCATTCAATATGTGTAGCAATTTGACGAGCATAATTATTCCCGACAGTGTAACAAGCATCGACAATTATGCCTTTGATGGTTGCACCAGTCTTACGAGCATTACAATCGGCAACGGTGTGACGAGCATAGGCGAGGAAGCCTTTTGGGAATGCACCGGTCTTACGAGCATTACTTTTAACGGTACTATTGAAGAGTGGTGCTCAATTTCAAAAGGCCCTTATTGGAACGTGGGCGTGCCGCGCACGTGTAAGGTTAACTGCACGGACGGCGATATTTCAATTTTAGAAACGTGACGGAAAAGTCCGAAAAACCCCTGCAAAGCGCAGGGGTTTTGTTTTTCAATGCAAGTTAGATTTTGGCTGACGCCAAAGAAAAGGAAAATCCATAATTTGCCCGATTGGCAAAGTTCATCGTCGGGGGCGATTTCAGCCGGTCGGAAAACGGATTTCACAATTTCGCCGTCTCGAATTTATTTTGTTGTAACGCCCGCGTTACATCTTGTCGGGGGCGGCGATGCCAAGAAGCGTCAAGCCCGTTTTGATGACTTGTTTCGTCGCTTTGGTGAGAAGGAGCATTGCGTTTCTTTGCGGTTCTGCCGCGTCGATTATGCGGTGTTCGAAATAGAACTTGTTATAAGCCTGACATACCGCCATAACCGAGCGGGCGACGTAACAGGGCTCGTATTTTCTCACGGCGTCAGAAAGCGCGTCGGGGAAAGCGGCGATTGCCTTTACCACCGCGACGGCGTCGGGATTATCGAGAGCCGAATAATCTACGTTTTCGGTTATCTCGGCGCGGGATAACACGCTTGTGCATCGCGCGTGAGTGTATTGTACGTACGGTCCCGTTTCTCCTTCGAAAGAAAGCACGCGGTCATAACTGAAGACGACGTCTTTGATACGGCTGTTATAAAGGGCCGAAAACACCACCGCGCCTACGCCTATGACCTCTGCGACTTCGTCCTTGTTTTCGAGAGTCTGCGATTTTTCGTCAAGCACGGCGCGCGCTTTTTCCACCGTGCGGTTGAGAACGTCCTCAAGGAAAACCACCTTTCCTTCGCGCGTGCTCATTGCGCCGTCCTCCATCGAAACCATACCGAAAGCGACGTGTTCCAAATCTTTATACCAGTCGTATCCCATAAGTTCAACGACCTTAAACCACTGTTTAAAGTGCAGATTCTGCTGATAGGCCACAACGTACAGACATTTATAAAAGTCGTAAGTTTTTTTGCGGTAAAAGGCCGCGGCAAGGTCGCGGGTCGCGTACAAAGTAGCCCCGTCGGCTTTTAAGATAAGGCACGGCGGCATGTTGTATGCGGACAAATCCACAACCTTTGCGCCGTCGCTGTCGCACAAAAGACCTTTTTCCTGCAATTCGTCGATAACGGGTTGCATTTTGTCGTTGTAAAAACTTTCGCCGGCATAACTGTCGAAGGAAACCTTAAGACGTTTATAGGTTCTGTCGACTTCCTTCATAGTAACCTCTTTGAATTTGTTGAACAATGCGACGGCCTCGGGGTCTCCGTCTTCGATTCGTTTGAACCAGCGGCGGGCTTCGTCGTTTAAAGAATCGTCGGTTTCGGCGCATTTATGAAATTTGACGTAGATGTCGAGAAGGGCGCGGATACCGCGGTTTTCAAGGTCTTTTTCGTCGCCCCATTTTTTATAGGCGACGATAAGTTTGCCGAATTGCGTACCCCAGTCGCCGAGGTGGTTTATACCCACGGCGTTGTATCCCAGAAATTTATAAAGCCGATAAAGCGCCGCGCCGATAACCGTTGTCATCAGGTGTCCTATATGGAAGGGTTTCGCGATGTTTATCGAGGAATAATCTATGCATACCGTGCGTCCGCGACCCTCGTCGGACGCGCCGTAGGCGTCGCCTTCGGAAAGCACTTTTTCGAGAATGCGTCTGTTAAAATCGCTTTTGTCGAGATAGAAATTAAGATATCCGTTTTTCGGTTCGACTTTGCTGAGAAAATCCGCCGTGTCGTTTGCCGTAATGGTTTCGGCAAGTTCCTTAGCGATAATGGCGGGGGCTTTTTTCAGAAGTCCGGCAAAACGGAAACAGGGCAGGCAAAAATCGCCGTTGTCCGATTCCTTCGGGACGGTAATAAGCGTTTCGATTTCCTCGCGGCCGACGCCGTCGATATCGATAAGTCGGGAAAGTTCGTGTCTGTAATCCATAAATCGCCTTTTATACGTAAAGTTTAGATTATTCTACCATAGTAAGAATTTTTTGTAAACCAAACTTTTTCATTCTCTTTACTATCGCCGGAAAATGTTGTATCATAATAGGACGAAATTAGCAGAGGTGCATTATGAAATTAGGCGTAGTGGGTCTTCCCAACGTTGGGAAAAGCACTTTGTTCAACGCAATCACGAATGCCGGCGCGATGAGCGCGAACTATCCGTTCTGTACGATAGAGCCGAACGTTGGCGTAGTCGCCGTACCCGACGAAAGACTTTATAAACTCGCAAAATTATACAACAGCAAAAAAATCACTCCCGCCACGGTGGAATTCGTGGATATAGCGGGTCTCGTCAAAGGCGCAAGCAAGGGCGAGGGACTTGGCAACAAATTTTTATCGCATATCCGCGAGGTGGACGCAATCGTTCACGTCGTAAGATGTTTCGACGACGAAAACGTTACGCACGTATCGGGAAAAGTGGACCCCGTATCCGACATAGAAACAATAAATCTCGAACTTATTTTCGCAGATATGGAAACCGTCGAGCGCCGGATTGCGAAAGCGCAGTCGATGGCAAAGGGCGGGGATAAAAAATTTATCGCCGAGGCAAACCTTCTGACCCGTATATATAAATGGCTCGAAAGCGGCAAACCCGTAAGAACCATGGAAATGTCCGACGACGAAAAGGAGGAAGTAAAAGGATTTTTCCTGCTTACCGACAAACCCGTCATATACTGCGCGAACGTATCGGAAGACCAGACCGACGGCAACGATTATACGAAAAAAGTCGAGGAATACGCAAAAGAGGAAGGCAGCGAAACCGTTGTTATTTCCGCCAAAATCGAGGAGGAACTTGCGGGGATTTCTCCCGAAGAAAGAAAGGCGTTTCTCGACGACCTCGGAATAAAAGAGGGAGCGTTGCCGAAACTCATTACCGCATGTTATAAATTATTGGGTCTAATCAGTTATCTTACCGCCGGCGAAAAGGAAGTAAGAGCCTGGACGATTGAACGCGGAACGAAGGCGCCACAGGCTGCGGGAAAAATCCATTCCGACTTCGAAAAGGGTTTTATCCGTGCGGAAATAGTAGATTATCATACGCTTTTGGAACTTGGCAGTTTCAACGCCGCAAAGGAAAAGGGCAAAGTAAGAAGCGAGGGAAAGGACTACGTAATGCAGCCCGACGACGTGGTTTTATTCCGTTTTAACGTATAAAAGGCAAACAAGGATTTTTAATATTTATGCGACGACGCGCATTGCGTCGCTAAAAACAAAAGCCGTCCGACAGGACGGCTTTTGTCGTTACTCCTTGGTAAATTCGTTGTTGGTGCATTTGGGACAAGGGGGCATTTTGTCCTTAGAGTCCAGACATACCTTGGTGTGGCAGTTTGTGCAGGAATAGCAGCCCGCACCCGGTTTTTCGCCGGTTTTGATGATACGATTGCTCATTTTCAACCTCCGTAAGTTTGATAATAAGATTTTTTCAGTCTTTTGCGCAAAATATACGCGGATTTTTCAAATGCGGTCAAATCCTTGCCTTATCTTTGAAATAAGTATATAATTTTAACAAAGTTATTTTTATCGGAGGCTTTATGCTTTTAAGCAAACTTGTCGGCGAGCGCGTAAAGGAAGCGCCGTCGGACGTAACGATTTTAAGTCACGTTTTGCTTGCCAGGGCGGGTTATATCAAGCCCGTGGCAAACGGAATATACTCTCTTACAAGTCCCGCGCAACTTATGGCGCTTAATATCGAAAACATCATAAGGGACGAGATGAACAAAATAGACGGACAGGAAGTCAAGTTCCCCGTCGTGATGCCGCGCGAACTGTGGGAATTGTCGGGCCGATATTACAGTATCGGCAGCGAAATGGTGCGTTTCAAGGACAGAGGCGGCAAAGATATGCTGCTCGGAATGACTCACGAGGAAGCGGCGGTTCATATGGCGAAAAACACCGTTTCGAGTTACAATCAACTGCCCTTTATGATTTATCAGATTCAGACTAAATTCCGCGACGAGCCGCGTTGCCGCGGCGGCCTTATAAGGGTAAGGGAATTTACGATGAAAGACGCTTATTCTTTCCATATGACGCAGGAAGACCTCGAAAAATATTATGCGCGCGCATACGACGCGTATATGAATATTTTCCGTCGTATAGGCCTTAGACGCTTTATCGCCGTCAAATCGGACAGCGGAATGATGGGAGGTAACGTCGCGCACGAATTCATGCTTTTAACGGACGTCGGAGAGGACACCCTCGTGCTTTGCGACGAATGCGGTTATAAATCGAATATGGAAGTCGCGACGGGCGTGAGAGAAGACGTCGATTTCGGCGAAGACAAGCCGATGAAAGAGGTTTTCACGGGCGACGCAAAGGAAATTTCCGCCGTATGCGATTACCTTAAAGCAAAACCCTATCAGACGATAAAAGCCGTCGTTTATGCCGTAAAAGGCGAAAAGACGATAGTCGTGGCGTTTATAAGAGGCGACCTCGAAGTAAACGAAGCGAAACTCAAAAAAACCGTTCAGAAAAACGTCGTGCCTTGGGAGGCGGACGGCGAAAGCGGACTCGTTGCCGGCAATATCGGTCCCGTAGGTCTTGACGTTAAGGACGCCGTCGTCGTGTTCGATAAATCGCTCGAAGGCGCTTATAACATGATAGCGGGCGCAAACAAGGCCGGATATCATATCGAAGGCGTCAACGTTGCGCGCGACGTCGGACCCGAAAAATACGCGGATATCGCAAAGGTGTCGGCGGGCGACAAATGTCCGGTATGCGGCAAACCTCTGCACCTCGAAAACGGCATAGAAATAGGCAATATTTTCCAGCTCGGCACAAAATATACGAAGAGCATGGGAATGACCGTGCTTAACGAGAAGGGCGAGGCGGTAACTCCGATAATGGGTTGTTACGGCATAGGCGTCGGACGGGCCATAGCGTCCATAGCGCAGGAAAGCAACGACAAAGCGGGTCTGATTCTTCCCGTTACTGTCGCGCCGTATAAGGTGCATATCTGTCCGTTGAGAATAGACGACTCCGCCGTGCGCGAAAAAGCGTTTGCGCTTTACGACGCGCTTAAAGCGCAGGGCGTAAGCGTAATAATCGACGACCGCGAAAACGTCAGCAACGGCGTTAAATTCGCCGACGCCGACCTTATGGGAATGCCTTTGCGGGTGGTGGTAAGTCCGAGAGGACTTGCGGCAAACGAAGTGGAAATCACCGACAGAAAAACGCTCGCTACCGAAAAAGTAAGCTACGACGACGCGATAAATTATATCTTCCGCTCGCTCGAGAAAAAATACGAGGAACTGAGATAAAAAATGGTACGTATCGGAAACAGCTGGGACGAAATCCTCGCGGACGAATTCCGTGGCGAAAACTATCTTAAAATACGCGAATTTCTGAAAGACGAATATTCGCACCACGTCTGTTATCCGTCGATGTACGATATTTTCAACGCTTTGAAATATACCGATTATTACGACGTTAAAGCCGTAATATTGGGACAAGACCCCTACCACGAGGAAGGACAGGCGCACGGATTGTCGTTTTCGGTAAAAAAAGGCGTCGAAATTCCGCCGTCGTTGCAGAATATATATAAGGAACTGCAAAGCGATTTGGGAATACCGCCTGCAAAACACGGCTGTCTCGAAAACTGGGCGAGACAAGGCGTGCTTCTTTTGAACTCCGTACTGACGGTGCGGGCGCACCTTGCCAACAGCCATAAAAACTGCGGCTGGCAGCAGTTTACCGACGACATAATTAAAAAACTTAACGAGCGTGATACCCCGATAGTGTTTATACTGTGGGGCGCAAACGCCCGTTCTAAAAAACAATATATAACAAATCCGATACATTACGTTATCGAAAGCGCACATCCAAGTCCGCTTTCTGCCTATAACGGATTTTTCGGAAGCAGGCCTTTTTCAAGGACGAACGAATTTCTGAAGTCCGCGGGAATCGAGCCTGTCGACTGGAGAACGGAATAACCGATGCGTGAAAAACTTGCGCTTTTCAATTCGAAAGCGGGCAAAAAACTTAAAAACTTTTTTACACCGACGAGATATATTCTTTTTGGTTTTCTCGCGGTAATAATCATAGGAACGATACTTCTCGTTCTCCCGTTTTCGTCCGCAGACGGCAAATCGATGGGCTTTGTCAACGCGCTGTTTATGTCGACGAGTTCGGTTTGCGTTACCGGTCTTACCACCGTCGACGTAGGGTCGCAGGTCAGTCTGTTCGGACAAATCGTCATACTGTTTCTGATTCAGATAGGCGGGCTGGGATTTATGACGACGACAACGCTTATGTTTATGCTTATCGGCAAAAAGATAAGCCTGAGGGAGCGCGTTACCATACAGGAAAGCCTGTCGCAGGACAGCATGAAAGGCGTAGTGCGCACCACCAGAAACATAATATGCTTTACGTTTATAATCGAAGGTCTCGGCGCGCTTATGCTTATGACGCGTTTTATTCCTTATATGGGAGCGAAGGGCATTTACGTGGCGTTGTTCACGGCCGTATCTTCGTTCTGTAACGCGGGCATAGACGTTATGGGCGGAGTAACCGGCCCCGGCACCAGCCTTTCGGGATTTGCAAACGACCCCGTCGTAATCGTTACGGTGGGCGTGCTGATAATCTGCGGCGGACTGGGATTTCTCGTTTTCAACGACATTTTCAGAAAAAGACGAAATAAACCGCTCAGTCTTCACACGCGCGTTTCGCTGTGGATGACGCTGATACTCACACTTGCGGGGGCGACCGTTTTCCTTGCTCTCGAGTTCAACAATCCCGCAACGCTCGGGCCGCTCTCGACGGGAAACAAGATACTCAACGCGCTGTTCCAGTCTACAACGACGCGCACCGCGGGTTATTTTTCCATATATCAGGGCGATATGTACGACGGCTCTAAAGTCGCAACGATGATACTAATGCTTATAGGCGCCTGTCCCGCGTCTACGGGCGGCGGCGTCAAAACCACAACTGTTTTCGTGATGATTCTGCTCATCGTTTCGGTATTCCGCGATAAGGACGATATAGTGTACAGAAAGGAAACAATCGGCAATAAAACCATTCGCCGGGCGGCGGCAGTAATGATTTTTTCGTTCTGCGCGGCGCTTGCACAGGCGATAATAATGTGGGGCGTCGAAAAGCCGTATAATCCCGGTTTCGGGCTTGTCGACTGCGTATTCGAATCGATAAGCGCCTTCGGCACCGTGGGATTGTCTACGGGCATTACGGAATCTTTGCATATAGCAAGCAAACTTACGCTGTGTCTTACGATGCTTATCGGACGACTCGGCCCCATAACGATAGGTATGGCGATAATGAGGTCGTCCAGAAATACTCCGAAAATAAAATATCCCGACGCCAAAATTCTTATAGGATAGGCAAGGAGGTTATATGAAATCACCCAAAATAAAAAATAAACAGTTTGCCATTATCGGTCTCGGCCGTTTCGGGTCGACGGTTGCGAAAACCCTTTTCGAAAAAGGCGAGGAAGTTCTCGCGATAGATATCAAAGAGGACGCCGTTACCGCGGCGCAGGATTACTGTACGCACGCCGTCGTCGCGGACGTCACGGACGAGCGCGCTTTCCGTGCGCTGGGAATTGAAAATTTCGACGTAGTAATCATTGCGATTGCAAGCGACCTCGAAGCCAGCGTATTATGTACGCTGACGTGCAAGGAAATCGGCGTCAAAAAAGTTATCGCAAAGGCCGAAAATCTTAAGCATAAAATGGTTCTCGAACGCGTCGGCGCCGACGAGGTGGTGATTCCCGAAATGGAAATGGGAGAAAAAATGGGCGCCCGTCTTGCAAATCCTCTCCTGCACGACATTATGACGATAAGCAACAAATACAGCATTATAGAAATCGAATTGCCCGAAAGCTGGGAGGGCAGTTCGCTTGTCGCCCTCGATATCCGCAAAAAATACGACGTCAACGTACTGGCCGTCGAAAGAGGAGCTGACGTGCTCGTAAACTTCGCCGCCGACGAGCCTTTGCTTAAAGGAGATACTTTGCTTGTTGGCGGAAGCAAGGAAATGCTCGACCTGTTGCAGAATCAGTACAATTGATTTTGAAAATCCCGATAAAAACACCGCGACGAGCGTACAACGCGGGCTTTTGACAGACGCAATAAAAAGCCGACGCTGTTACGAAAACGACGGCGCGTCCCGACGGAAAAATCCGGGCAGAAATCCACGGACGGCAAATACGTTCGATTTTAAAACCGATAAAAAAAGCACCGTTTAAACGGTGCTTTGCTTTTTGACGGATAAATATCAGTCGGCTTTGTAAGGAAGGAGAGCCATCACGCGAGCGCGTTTGATAGCCTCTGAAAGGAAACGCTGATGTTTGGCGCACACGCCGGTCATACGACGGGGCATCATTTTGCCTTTTTCGGTGATGTACTTTCTGAGTTTTGCGGTATCTTTGTAGTCGATTTCGGTGGCCTTATCGACGCAGAACTGGCAAACTTTCTTTTTGGGAATTCTTTTACCGCCCTGAACGGGACGTTTTACTTCTTCACTCATTTTAATATACCTCTAAATTATTAAGCCCTTGCGGGCGAAAATCAGAAGGGCAGATTTTCATCTACGGCTTTAAGGTCGTCGAAAACGCCGTCGTTAGATTCGGCTGAATCTTCGGCCTTCGTGCTGAGGAACTGAACTTCGTCGGCAACGATTTCCGTAATATATCTGCGGCTTCCGTCGGGAGCGTCGTAACTGCGGGTCTGAATTGAACCGCATACGGCCGCTTTACTGCCTTTTTTCAAGTATTTGTTGCAATGTTCGGCCTGCGCGCGCCATACGATGACGGGAAGGAAGTCGGTTTCTCTGACTCCGTCGCCGTTTGAAAATCTTCTCGATACGGCAAGCGTGAATTTGCAGACGGGGATACCCGAACCTGTATTATTGAGTTCGGGATTTTTTGTTAAATTACCGATTAAAAATACTTTGTTCATGAGTCTGACCCCTTTAATTATTTGCGGATAATCATCTGACGGACGATTGCGTCGGTGATTTTCATCTGACGGTCGATTTCGGCGGGAGCCGCGGCACCGGCGGTGAAATTCATCAATACGTAATAACCTTCGTTCTTATCGTTGATGGGATAAGCGTATTTGCGCGTGCCCCATTTGTCGATTCCGTCAACGGTACCGCCGAGCTTTACGACAAGGTCGGAAAACCTGTCGACAAGAGCGGCCTTTTCGTTATCGTCAACGTCGTTGTCGATGATGTAAAGGATTTCGTACTTGTTCATCTTTAATACCTCCTTATGGACTTTGTGGCCTGTTTCGAAGCAGGCAAGGATAACATTGAAACAACTTCAATGTTCATTTATTATAAATAAATAAAAAATTTATGTAAAGCGAAAATTGAAAAAAACTCAATAATTTATATAATTTTTCAGCTTTTTTTTGATTTTTTGCAACGTATTGTCAACCTTTTTTACGGGAAGACCCGACGATTTTGCTATTTCCGAATACGAAAGACCGTCGAGATATAGCGCGAAAATCTTTTTTTCTTCGTCCGACAGAGCCTTTTCTATACCCTCTTTAAGTGCACTTTCCCGCTCTTCTTCGATATACGCTTCTTCGGGGTCGCACAGGCTTGCCGCGACTTCTTCAAAAGGAACGCTGTCGTTCAATGCGCGGTGTTTGTCGCGGCGCTCTCTTCTTATAAGGTCGTAGATTTTCCGTTTTACGCAAAGATATGCAAAAGTTCTGAAACCGGCGTTTTTTCCGCTGTCGTACGACATTATCGCATTGTACAGGGCGATGGTTCCTTCCTGCAGCAGGTCGTCGTGGTCGCCGCCCGACAAAAAGCAATGACGCACCGCCTTGGTAACCGTGGATTTATGGCGGTACAACAATTCGTTGACCGCAAGATTGTCCTCTTTTCGCGCAAGAGAGGCAAGTTCTTCGTCGGTAAGTTCGCGGTAATTCATTTCAGGTCCTGCCGTACTTTTTCGTAAACGACCACCGCCGCGGCGACGGATGCGTTCAGGCTGTTGATTTTACCCTGCATCGGAATACTGATAACTCCGTCGGCAAGTTCTCTCGTGAGACGTTTTACACCGCTGCCTTCTCCGCCGATAACGAGCGCAATGGCGCCCTTTAAATTGGCATTATACATAGGTTCACCGTCCATATCCGCACAATAAACATATATATTTTGCTCTTTAAGATATTTTATAGCGTCGTTTACGTTGGTAACTTTCGCTATTCTGACGTGCGAAGCGGCGCCCGCGCTGCATCTTAAAACGGTATCGTTTACGCTTGCGGAGCGGTGCTTTCCGATAATAATTCCGTGTACGCCCGCACACTCCGCGGTGCGGATTATTCCGCCGAGATTGTGAGGGTCTTCGATTTCGTCCGCGATAACTATAAACGGCGGCCGTCCCGTGGAGTTTGCGTATTCCACGATTTCTTCGGGGGTCGAATAAACGTATTCCGTCTGTATGAGAGCCACTCCCTGATGGCGAGCGTTCTGCGTTATTCTGTCCAGCGCGGTTTTATCGACGAAGGAAATTATTATTCTTTTTTCGCGCGCAATAGAGACGATGTTTTTTATCACGCCGGTATTTTCGCCTTTCTGAACGTATAATTTTTCGGCCGTCGCGTCCGATTTCAAAGCTTCGCTTACCGCGTTTCTTCCCGTTATTAACATAATTCTCCTTATTTTAAAATCATCGACAGAAGTTCGTTCAGTCTGTCGTGAGCCCCCGTCAGATACAGCCAGCCGAGAAGAGCCTCGAACCCGCTTGCTTTTTTATAATCGCCGATTGTGGCGTTTTTTGCGCTTGTTGTATAATGAGCGTTCCGCGCTCGTCTGAACACGGCCGTTTCCTCTTCCGTCAGGAAGGGCATAAGGCGTTCCGCCGCGTCTGCCTGAGCGGGCGCTTTGATTTCGAGAGTAGCGAGTTTATGAAGTTCCCCCGCCTTTTTCTGCGAATTGAGGGCGAGACGCGTCCTGACGTACAGTTGCTGTACGCTGTCGCCCACAAACGCGAGTACCAAAGGATTCAGAGCGTCGGCCTCGGCTTTGGAAATTACCGTATTCAGAAAAGGAATAGTGTCCTGCATACGCAGAATTATATCATATATGGAAGTTATTAACAAACGATTTTGTATTGACCTTTTGTCGTTTAAGGTATAAAATTTAATTATAAAAAGCGAATTTTTAAGTTTTTCTTACGTTTTAAAAGTAAAATAAAAATTATGAAAAAGTATTTTAAACCACTGCTAACCGCAATTTTGCTTTTGACGCTTCTCGTATGCTGTACGGCGTGCGGATTGCTGTCGTCGTTTTTTAAAGACGATTTCGCGCTCGAAACGGACAGCGTAAATCTTAAAATAGGCGAAAGTTTCGAGGTAAAAGCGACGGGGGGATACGGCGATTTTACTCTTGCGTCCTCCGACGAATCCAAAGTTTCGGTATCCGGAAAAACCATAACGGCGCGGTGGAAAACCGATAAGCCGGTAATCGTTACGGCGGAAAATTCCTCGGGCGAGACGGCGGATATTGCCGTAACCGTGGATTATGCCGACGTTTCGTCCGTAAAAATCACGGCAGACGAGCCTTTCGTTCAACTGCTTAAAAACGGCGATTCCCCGAAAGAAGTAACTTTTTCCGCAGTTTTAAACGGCGGAGTCGACCCCGATACCGAAATTAAATGGACGGTTTTTTGCGAAGATACGGCCGTCGGGACGGGAAAAGGGAAAACTTTCTCCTTTACACCCTCCGAGCAGTACGTCGGATACGTCGTTCAGGCCGAAGCGGGCGGCGTCGCAGCCTCGCAGAAATTCGGCGCTTACGGCGAAGTTTACGCATCGTTCGGAAAGACGTCGTATAAGGCGGGCACGAATGCCGACCTTCAGATTCTGTTTTATATTCCCGAAGGAGTGTACGGTTCGGTCGCTATCGAAGTAACATCGGCGGGCGGCGAGTTTTCTTTTTCGGGATACCGTTCGTTTAAGGTATTGTCGGACGGCGTTACGGGCAAACTCGATTTACTTATGGAAACGTCCGACTTTACGGTCGGAACTTATGAAATAACCGTAAAGGTCGACGGCAAAGAAGGAAACAAAATATATCTTACGCTTGCCGATTACGTAGCGGCTAATCACGTAAGCGTATCGGCGGAGGGCAGTCTCGAACAGCACGGCAGCGCGGAAACCGTTACGTTTACCGCCTCGACGTCCCCTAAAAATACAAATCCCGACGAGATAAAATGGTACGTCAACGACGTATGCCGCGCAATCGGCGCAACGTACGATTTCAGACCCGATTCGTACGGCGAGTACGTCGTAACCGCCTCAATCGACGGCGTAACCGCAAAAGCCGTTACCGTCGTACGTTTCGAGACGGGCAGCCGGAAATGGAACTATACGAAAACCCTTCATTCCTACGGCGGATATGCTCAGAATTCTTATATTGCGTCCGAGGAGGAACTTCGCAACGTAATTCTGTATGCAATCGAAAATCAGATTGAAACCGTCGATATTTACGTTGAAAGCGGAACGTTTTCAAGCGTAAGCGAAGCCGTCAAAAAGGCGAGGGACAGCTCCGAAGAATCGGGAATACTTCCCGGGTATTCCGTAACGGAAAAAAGGACGAACGAATACGAAATATCCATAAGTTATTATGCGGACGACTTTGAATTATACCGCATCGTGAATTCGCCCGATACGGACGCGCCCGATATCGAAACGAATACGGTACAAAGCGCTTCTCCTTCCGCGCATTATTCGGGAAACGGGGCGACGCACGAATTTTATATCGATACCGTAAGCGATACCATGGCGGTGTCCACAAGCAATATGCTATATAAAGCCGTGGCATGGGGATATAAGCCCGTATTTACGGGAACGAACGCCGCAAATCTTCAGAGCATTTACGAAAACGCGAAAGACGCGCTCGGAAAAATCGTAAACGACGGGATGACGGACCTCGAAAAGGTTCACGCCATTTACGACTGGATTGTCTGTAGCGTACGCTACGACCACGATTGCGCCGACGCAGAAACGACTTCCTCCGACTCCGCGCTGGACCTTAACAATAAGATGCGCTATTACGGTTTTTATCTCGAAGGCATTTTCCTTGACGAATTTTACGGAAAGGATATGCACGCCGTCTGCGACGGAAAATCGAAGGCGTTCGTGCTTATGTGCGGAATAGAGGGAATAAACGCCGTTCGCGTAAGCGGCGTTGCAGGTACGACCGGCGAAAAAGGCGGACACGCCTGGAACAAGGTTCTTCTGGATGCCGACGACGACGGAGCGAACGACTGGTTCGTGGTAGATACGACGTGGGGCGATACCGCCGTCGGCACGACCGAATATCTTTCGCACGCGTATTTTCTCGTCAACGATTCCTTCGTAAAATCCACTCACGCAGAAAAATCCACTCACGGTTATCCCGCCGCGAACGGCGTTTTCGATTATTATAAAAACACGACTTTCACGTACTTGTCGACGACTTACGATTTGTATGCCGAAAGCACGAGCGAAATAAGCGCAATAGTCAGATACGCCGATTCGAAAGGAATGAGCGCGGTTGAATTTAAAGTCAAAAAAGGCCTTTCGTTGCCCGTCGGTATAGGAATGTACTATTCGCAACAAATGAAAGTCACGACCGATTCTTCAGGCGCGACAGTATATCTGCTATTAAGGTAATAATTCGCGAAATAAGCGCTTTAATAAAAGAAAAACCGATTATAAAGCCTGCGACGTGATAAAAACGTATGTCTCCGCCGCAGGCTTTTTCAAGCACGAAAAACAGCGATAACGCGGTAAACGCAATAAAAAAAGCATCGCCGGCGACCTTTGCGGGTATCCCTCGGTTTTTAATCCGAAAATCGATAACGCCGAAAACCGCGCCGCATACTCCTCCCGTTAACAGAAGGGAAAGAAACATATAGCTTTCGGTTATCGTCGAATACGTCATCTGAAAATTTTGCCCAAAAAATTCTTTTTGTCGAACGATGCCGAAAACCTGATTTCCTTCACCCGTCCCGTCGCCGAAAGTCTGCCCGATTCCACGTTAAGTTCCGAAATACTCAGTCCGTCGCCGGTAATGGATACGTTTTCGCCGCCCTGTACGAGGTTTATGGATTTTTCGTTGTTGGATATAATTTTGCTTACAGCCGTCATCGTAAGTTTGTCGTTTTCAAGCGTCAGACCGCCCCGTTTTGCATTTTCCATAAAAACAATATATGCGATACGGGGCTTAAAATTGACAAATACGAAAGGCTTGTTTATAATATACGTATTCTTTAGGCGAGGAATAAAATGTACGGAGTCATAGATATCGGAAGTACGTCGGTAAGACTGATGGTTACCGACGGAAAACGCGTTCAGAAAAAAATCAACACGACGAGACTTGCGGAAAATATGGGCGCGGCGAATATTCTGCAGCCCGTCAATTCCGAGCGCACCGCGCAGGCCGTGGCGGAATTCTATTTTCAGGCCGTGCAGGCGGGAGCTCGGGAGGTTTTCGTATATGCGACGGAAGCCGTCCGTTCGGCGAAGAACAGGCACGCTTTCGTAGAAAGAGTAAAAGAGTTATGCGGCGCGGACGTCGACGTGCTCGACAAATGTACCGAGGCGGAAATCGGATATCTCGGCGCGGCGGCAAACGGAGATTGCTGCGTTATCGATATGGGCGGGGCAAGTACCGAAATCACGGTAGGAAATGGCAATCGCATCGGGTACGAAAAAAGTCTGCCTTACGGTATCGTCAGGTTAGCCGACCTCGAAAAGTCCGGGACGGAGATGGTTTCGTTTATCGGGAAGTGTCTTACCGGTTACGGCAATCTGCCCCGGTTCGACAAAGTCATCGCAATAGGCGGCACTATTTCCACGATGGCGGCGATGAAACATTCGCTCGAGCCGTACGACCCGTCCGTCGTAAACGGCAGCGACCTTACTTTTGCCGACATTATGGAAATGTACGAGAAAATACGGCCGATGTCTTTCGAAGAAAGGCGAAAGATAAAAGGTCTTCCCGAAAAACGCGCGGATATTATCGCGCCGGGAATACTGATGTACGCGATGATTTTAAAATATATCGGCGCGGATAAACTTACCGTCAGCGAGGGCGACGGCGCCGAAGGTTATCTCATCAGAAAAGGAATTTTGCCGCGCGGTTTCAAAGCCGAATACGCGGAGATATTATAAAGGAACGATATGAAAAAACTCAACAGCAAAGAACTGCGCGCTTTATGGTGCGATTTTTACAAAGAAAGAGGACACAAAATTATTCCGTCGGCGTCGCTTATTCCCGAAAACGACCCCACGGTGCTTTTTACTACGGCCGGGATGCATCCCCTCGTGCCATATCTTCTCGGTGAAAAACACCCGATGGGAAACAGACTTGCCGACGTGCAGGTTTGCGTAAGAACAGGCGATATCGACGAAGTGGGAGACGCTTCGCATTGCACTTTCTTCGAAATGCTCGGAAACTGGTCACTCGGCGACTATTTCAGGGAAGAAATGATTCCCTGGTCTTTCGAGTTTCTCACGAAGGTGCTTGAAATTCCCGTCGAAAAACTTGCGGTAAGCGTTTTTGCCGGCGACGAAGATTGCAAAAGAGACGACGAAAGCGCGACGTTATGGAAAAAAATGGGAATCCCCGAAGACCGGATTTTCTTTTTGCCGAAGGAAAACAACTGGTGGGGTCCCGCCGGCGTGACCGGCCCGTGCGGTCCCGATACCGAAATGTTTATCGACACGGGAAAACCCAAATGTTCGGAAAATTGTTCTCCCGCTTGCGATTGCGGCAAGTATCTCGAAATCTGGAACGACGTGTTTATGCAGTACAATAAGCGCGCGGACGGAACGTACGAAATTATGGAACATAAAAACGTCGATACGGGAATGGGACTCGAACGCACGCTGTGCATACTTAACGGGTACGGCTCGGTATATGAAACCGATTTGTTCAGACCCGCCGTGTCGCTTATCGAAAAACTTTCGGGACACAAATACGGCGAAAGCGATGAAGTTACGAAAGCCATTCGCATTATCGCCGACCACGTAAGGACTTCCGCGTTTCTTATAGGCGACCCGAAAGGAATAGTGCCCGGCAACGTCGACCAGGGTTATATATTAAGAAGACTTATTCGCAGAGCGGTGCGTTTCGGCCGTATTATCGACCTTCCCGAGCGCTCGTTATCTAAGATAGCAGAGCAGTATATTTCGCAATACGGCGATGTTTACGGATATCTTTTGACAAATAAAGACAGGATTTTGTCAGAACTCGATAAAGAAGAGGTAAGATTTTCAAACACTTTGCAACAGGGACTGAAGGAGTTTGAAAAGGTTATCACGCATATCCCGACGAAAACAATAAGCGGTAAGACGGCTTTCCGTCTTTACGACACTTACGGGTTTCCTATAGAGATGACGGTGGAACTTGCCAGAGAACAGGGTTTCGAGGTCGACGAAGCGGGATACGCCGAAGCGTTTAAAGAACATCAGAAAAAATCGCAGGCCGGCGCCGAACAGAAATTCCATGGCGGGCTTGCGGACAATTCGGAAGAAACGGCAAAGCTTCATACGGCAACGCATCTTTTGCACGCGGCTCTTATGAAAGTTCTTAAAGGAGAGGCGCGTCAGCGCGGCAGCAATATTACCGCCGAGCGTCTGCGCTTCGATTTCGGATTCGACAGGGCGATGACGAAAGAGGAAATTCAGGAGGTCGAGGACCTTGTGAACGAACAGATTGAAAAGAAAATCCCCGTAGTATGCGAGGAAATGACGGTCGACGAAGCTAAAGCGCAGGGTGCAATCGGCATTTTCGACAGCAAATACGGCGAGAAAGTAAAGGTTTATACAATAGGGGATTTCAGCAAAGAAATCTGCGGCGGTCCTCACGCGGCGAACACGGGCGACCTGAAGTCGTTCAAAATCGTAAAAGAACAATCCAGTTCGGCGGGCGTGAGGAGAATCAAAGCCGTAATAGGTCAATAATCAGGGGTTTTCGGGAAGTCGCGCGGCAATTCGTCTGCCGGCAATAAAAGCCTTATCGAGATAATCGTTTTTATCGGCGTCGCGGTATATATCCGCGGCGTCTTTCGTTTCCAGAGCGATTGCGCCTTTATAGGAGGATTTTTTCAATCTCGGAAGGAGCGTTTCCCAGTTGATATTGCCGTCACCGGGTATGAGATGGGAGTCTTTTTCTGCAAAATTATCGTGCAGATGCATTGCGAAAAGACGATTTGAATAAAGCGACAGCCAGTCGGCGACGCGCCACAGGTTGTCGTGACCCGAATCGTAACACAAACCGAGATACGGGCTGTCGAAATTATCGAGAACGTAACGCGGATGTTCGCCCGTCATAACGTTTTCGACGGCAAGCCTGACTTTTGCTTCTTCGGCGAATTTAAGAAGATTTTCGAATCTCGAAAGACCCTTTGCGGAAATATCCGGAACGACGGCTCCGTGCGTCAGGTGAAGGACGGCCGTTTTAACGCCGTATTCCGAAGCGACGGCAATTTCGCTTTTCATTTTGTCTATAGTTTCGTCGCCCGTCGGGTCGTCGAGCCAGATTTCGTTTAAATTATCGGCCGTAAGGTGAAAATTTTCGATATACAGACCTTGCCGCACGGCGTATTTCGCGCGCTCCTCGGGAGTATCGTCCCCGTCGCGTCCGCCCAGCCATATCATAACGGCTTCGAATCCGTGCGCCCTGAAAAGTTCAAAGCGCTTTTCCATCGGTAAATCCATTAAATTATTTGAAGTTATGCCTATCATATTATGCCTCGTCCGAATTGCATTATAGCACCTGCATTAAAATATGTAAAGCGATGAAAAAAGAATGACAAATACCGTTTGGTTTTATATAATCGTCGTATGAGAATATCGATAGTAAACGGAAGCGCGGGTTACGACGGCGATACCGTGTTGTCCGAAATAAATTTCGAAGTATGCGACAACGAGAAAGTCGCGGTTGTCGGGCGAAACGGCTCGGGGAAAACCACATTATTGAAATGTCTGACGGGAGAGGTCGTCCCGACGGAGGGCGACGGCGACGAAAAATACTCGTTTACCATATCGGGAGCGCCGAGGATAGGATATCTCGCCCAGATTACCTTCGACGAAAACGCAACCTTTCTCGACGAAATTTTAAAATCTTTTTCGGACGTTATCGCGCTTGAAAAGAAGGTGGAGTCCGCTCTTGCGGAAATGGACGGCAATCCTTCGGAAGAAAAGGCATTAAAATATTCCGAAGCGCTTGACAGATTCGAAAATGCCGGCGGTTATACTTATAAAAAGGAATATATGACGGCGGTGCGTAAATTCGGATTTTCGGACGAGGACCTCGATAAAAAACTTGCCGCTTTTTCGGGCGGACAACGCACGAAAATCGCGCTTATAAAGCTGTTGCTGTCCAAACCCGACCTGCTTCTTCTTGACGAACCGACGAATCATCTTGACCTTCCGGCCGTGGAATGGCTTGAAAACTTTCTGAAAAACTATAAAAAATCCCTTGTGGTCGTTTCTCACGACCGTATGTTTCTCGACCGCGTCGTAAACGTGGTTTACGAAACGGAATACGGCGTAACGACGAGGTATAAGGGAAACTATACGGCTTACGTCTCGCAGAAACAGCAGGCGTACGACAAGGCGTTGAAGGATTCGAAATGGAAGGAAAAAGAAATCGCGAGACTTACGTCTCTTGTCGAAAGATTCAGATATAAAGCGACGAAAGCGGCAATGGTGCAGTCCAAGCTGAAAGAAATAGAAAGAATAGGCCGTCCCGACGCCCCGCGAAGATTCGATACCGCAACTTTCAGGGCGGATTTTCAGCCGGAAACCGAAAGCGGAAGAGACGTTGTCGTGATGAATAAACTTGTATTCGGTTATGACAAACCCCTCGGTGAGCTGACATATACCGTTACGAAAGGCAGAAAAATAGGAGTAATCGGCCTGAACGGTACGGGTAAATCCACTCTTCTCAAGACCATAGCGGGAAGTATTAATCCGTTATCGGGCAGCGTCGTATTCGGCGCGAACGTAAAGGCGGGTTATTTCGACCAGGTTATGGCGGCGTCGTATTCCGAACGAACGGTAATAGAGGATTTCAGAGAAGAATTTCCGTCGCTGACGGATACCGAAATCCGAACGGCGCTCGGCGGATTTCTGTTTACGGGGGACGACGTATTCAAAAGAGTAGTGGACTTATCGGGAGGAGAAAAGGTCAGACTTCAATTGTGCAAAATCTTTAAAAAGCGACCCAACGTTCTGATTTTAGACGAGCCGACGAATCATATGGATATTATCGGCAAGGAAACCCTCGAGAAGCTTCTTGTCGATTATACCGGTACGGTAATAGTCGTTTCTCACGACAGATACCTTATTAACCGTGTGTCGGACGGATTGTTCGTCTTTTGCGACGGCGGAGTGAAATATTTCGACGGCACTTACGAGGAATACGAGGAAACGCGCCGTAACGAGGAAGATATACGCGTTGCGGACGCAAAGGAAAAAAAGAAATCGGGCGGAGAAAGATTTATTGCGGGAAAAGAAGAAGCGCGCAGAAAACACAGAATAGCCTTTCTCGAACAAAAAATCACGGCGCTCGAAAACGAGGCGAACGAAACAAGAAAGAAACTCGACGACCCGCAAATAAACTGCGATTATATCAGAGTAACGGAAATCGAAAGTCTGCTGAAAGAGTATGACGAGAAACTCGAACCGTTGCTTACCGAATGGGAATCGCTCAACTGAATTACGCGGCGCGACGCGCCGCGTTTGTGCAATTATTCTATCGACGTTACGACGTAACCTTCCGTTTCCACGGCGGATTTGAGAACGTCGTCGCTCACGGCCGAAGACAACGTAACCGTCGCGCGGTTTTCTTCAACCGAAACGTCGACGTCTTTTACTCCCTCGATTCGGGACAGAGCGTTTTTAACGCGCGCCGCACAGTGGGCGCACATCATTCCTTCGATATTGATTTTTTTACTCATATTAATTTCTCCTTTATAATTGCCTTTAATGTTTTTCGCGAATATTTCATCGGCGGGCGGCAATGCGGTTTTCTTTTTAGACGCGCGTATTTTATCGGGGTTGACGAGATTCAGTCTCAGGGCGTTAAGAACGACGGAAAGACTTGACAAACTCATTGCGGCGGCGCCTATCATCGGGTTGAGAGTTATACCGAGAGGGCTGAACGCGCCTGCGGCAACGGGTATGCAGACGCAGTTGTAGATAAACGCCCAGAACAGGTTTTCGCGTATATTCGTCATCGTGCGTCGCGAAAGAACCGTTGCCCGCGGGACGTCGTTAACGGACGAGCGCATCAGAACCACGTCGGCGCTGTCAATCGCGATATTCGTTCCCGCGCCGATTGCAATTCCCGTGTCGGCTCCCGTAAGCGCGGGGGCGTCGTTTATTCCGTCCCCGACCATTATTACGCGGCCGTATTTTTTAAGGCTGTTGACGACGGCGTCTTTTTCCTCGGGCAGAACTTCGCTGAATACGGTATCAATGCCGCATTTTTTTGCGACCGCTTCGGCGCTGTAAGCGTTGTCGCCCGTAAGCATCGCGACGGCAAGTCCCTGCCGTTTGAGTTTTTCGACGGCTTTTGCGGCGTCTTCCTTTATCTCGTCCGTGACCGCTATCACGCCTGCGATTTTTTTATCGACGGCAAGATATACGGGCGTTTTGCCTTCGAGAGCGAATTTTTTACCGATATCTTCCGCGTCGGAAGTATCCGCTCCTTCGTCGCGCATAAGCGACAGATTTCCTACGACGGCGTATCTGTCGTCGACTGTGCCTTTTACTCCGTGACCCGAAAGACCGATGAAATTTTCCGCCGGGAGATAAGTCAGTCCGCTTTCTTCGGCTTTGCGTAAAACGGCTGCGGCAAGGGGATGCTCGCTTCCTTTTTCGAGGGCGGCGGCTGTTTTTAAAACGTCGTTTCCGGTAAATCCGTTAAAAGGAACGACGTCGGTAACGACCGGCGAGCCTTTCGTCAGCGTTCCCGTTTTATCGAACACGACTATGTCGGATTTTCCCGTTTCTTCCAGAGCGGCGGCGGTCTTGAACAGAATGCCCGATTTTGCGGACTTTCCGTTGCCGACCATTATCGCGACGGGCGTAGCGAGACCAAGCGCGCACGGACAGCTTATTACAAGCACGCTTATGGCGTGCGTAAGCGAAGCCGCCGTATTTTTGCTGACGGCAATCCAGACGACGAAAGTAATCAACGCGACGATAAGTACGGCCGGCACGAATATACCCGATACTTTATCCGCCGTTTTTGCGATAGGAGCTTTGGACGCGGACGCTTCCTGCACGAGTTTTACAATACTGCCGAGAGCGCTGTCTTCGCCCACTTTCGTTGCCTTGGCGGTAACGAAGCCGTTAAGGTTTACCGTTCCCGAAATTACTTCGCTTCCCGCGGTTTTTTCTACGGGCATGCTCTCTCCGGTTATGGCCGCTTCGTTTACGGAGCAATCGCCCGATACGATAACGCCGTCCGCCGCAAAGTTTTCTCCCGGTCGGGTGATGAACAAATCTCCCGTCTCAAGCTCGTCGAGAGGCACCGTTTCCTCCTTGCCGTCTTTCAGGACGCAGACGACGGAAGGAGCAAGCGCCATAAGTCCTTTTATTGCGGAAGTCGTCTTTCCTTTGCTGTACGATTCAAGGGCTTTGCCGAGAGTGATAAGAGTGGGTATCATTGCGGCCGATTCGAAATATAACCCGTGCAGAAGATGAGCGTCCGTTCCTTTTACCCCTGCCGCAATCATCAGAGCAACGCTGTAAAAAAACGAAACGGAACTGCCCATCGCCACGAGCGTATCCATATTAGGCGCGCGATGAAACAGACTTTTTGCGCCGTTAACGAAAAATTTTCCGTTTACAATCATCACGAAAAGAGAAAGTGCAAGTTCGCAACCTGCTACGGCAAGAGCGTTTTCCGCAAATTTTTCGGGAAGGGGCCAGCCCCACATCGCGTGTCCCATCGAGACGTACATCAGAGGAATAAGCGCGGCAAGAGAAATCAGAAACCTGATAAAAAGGACGACCGTAGCGCTCGGTTGCTTTTTATTATGCGAAGAGCCCGAAATTTCGGCTTTATAACCGGCGGCTCTTACCGCACGCATAATATCGTCCGCCGTAAGAGGGGACGAAAAAACAACAGTCATCTGATTGGTCATAAGACTGACGGACGCTTCTTTTACTCCGGGAAGAGCCGATACCGCTTTTTCAACGCGCGCGCTGCAGGCCGAACACGTCATTCCGAAAACGTCGAATCGCAATTTTTCCATACGTATATTATTTCAGTTTTCTGACGAGTTCAATCGCTTCGTCGAGAATTGCGGTGTTTCCCGTCGCGACGTTTTCCGCTACGCAGGTTCTGAAATGTTCGGACAAAATCATGTATCCGAGGCTCTGTAACGCGCGTTCGGCGGCGCCGAGTTGCATAATAACGTCGCCGCAATATCTGTTTTCGTTCAACATTCTCTGAATCCCGTTTAATTGACCGATTATGCGGTTTAATCTGTCGTTAAGAATTTTTAAGTCCTTTTCCGAGCGTGGAGTCTGTTTTTCGCGACAGGCTGCGCACTTGATTCCGGTAGTCTTGCTTTGTGCCAAATTCTTTTCCTCCGGCGGTGTTTTCATATACCCTATGGGGGTATAGTAAAATTATACGTCGCGCCGTTTGAAAAGTCAACGATTTTTATCTTGAAAAGTTTTTGTTTGACAAAATCGATAAATCTTTGTATATTATAGACAATCTATATAAATATAAATTTGTCAAATAATATTTATCGGCGAATTGTTTATTTAATATAAGTCATGATTTTGATGACTAGGGAAAGAAGAATGAAAAAACAGAAACACGAACGAACGGCGCAGGTAATCGACGGCGCTCCTTTAGAGGTTAACGGACTTTATAAAAAATACGATAAAAAATCCGATTATGCCGTAAAGAATATTTCTTTTACCTGCAAGCGTGGAGAAATACTCGGTATTCTGGGCGCAAACGGCGCCGGAAAATCCACGACGCTCAAATGTATAACGGGAATGATTCCTTTAAGCGAAGGAAAAATCACGATAGCGGGATACGATATCGAAAAAAATCCCGTGGAGGCAAAACGCCGCTTTTCTTTCGTGACGGACAACCACACCGTTTTTCAGAAAATGACGGGAACGCAGTATCTGTCTTTTATGGCCGACGTGTACGGCGTACCCACGGAAGAAAGACAGGCTAAATACGAATCTCTCGAAAAAGTGTTCAGGCTGGGCGACAGCGTGAAAAAACTTATTTCCAGTTATTCGCACGGAATGAAACAGAAAATCTGTATGATGGGTTCTCTGATGCACGACCCCGAATTGTGGATTCTGGACGAACCTATGCTCGGCCTCGACCCCCGTACGCAAAACGCGGTGATTTCGTTTATGCGCGATTACGTAAAAAACGGAAAGACCATACTGTTTTCTTCGCATAATCTCGATATAGTGCGCAGAATATGCGACCGGACGATAATAATCGCGAGCGGCGAAATAGTAACCGAAATCGACCTTAAAAACGAAAGTCGTGATAACGACGAAATTATCGACGCTTATTACGATTGCGAAAAAGCGGAGAACGAATAAAAATGCTCGGAGTGCTTCTTAAAAAACAGTTGTGCGAGAAACTTTCTTATTTCCGCCGCGATAAGAAGAATATCGATTACGTCGGCGCGATTCTGACGCTCGCGCTACTTGCGCTTATGCTTTTCGTAATCGTTGAGGTTTTCGGCGCGTTCGTCGAAAAATACACGGCTATACGTATGTACGGCGTCGCCGACGTCAGGGCAAGACAATTCGAGATAATGACGCTCGTTTACGAGTCGGTTTTTCTGATAGGAATTATCAGCGGCGTAAGCATGATAAACCGCGCGCTGTTCGAAAGCGACGACAGGCAGATTCTTATAACTTTGCCCGTAAAAGCGAGCACGGTGTTTTTGTCGAAGGTTATCAGCGTTTATTTTAAACAGACGCTGACTTCGCTCATCGCGACGCTTCCGTTCATATCGGTTTTCGCCGCGGTAACGGGGCAGGGCGCGGGTTATATTGCGCTTTCGGTTCTGGCGGCGTTGCTGATTCCGTTCGCGTCGCTTGCGGCGTCGTCGGTACTTTGCATGCCGTATTATTATATAAAAAGATTTTTCCAGTCCAAATACTTAAGTCTTTTTATCGTGATAACCGCCATAATGTTTTTGTTGTTCTGGGGTTATGCGAACGTCCTCGACTTTATGCGCACCCTGATGTCTACGGGCGAGATAAAGTTTTTCTTTTCGGAAAAAACGATGACGGCAATCATAAACGTAACGGACAAACTCGTTCCCGCAAACTTTATCGCGCGGTTTACTCTCGGCATCGAAGCGGGAAAGAACTTCGGAATTATTCTGGCGATTACCGTCGCGTCCGCCGTAACGGGGCTTTTCGTAACGTCCGCTCTTTTTAATAAGGCGATGAAAATACAAAACACGCGCGGCGGAAAAATAATATTTTCGGACGGGAAACTCCGTCGTCGCATGTCCGCAAGAACAAGCCTTTTCGTAAAGGAATTCGAAACGGTTTTATTAACGCCCGATTACGCGGTGGAATACTTTTCGGTTGCGGCGATAATGCCCCTTATGGTCTATTTTTGCATGACGATAGGAAAAAGTCTTCTCAAGACGCTCGTATTCGTCGAGAACGATTTCGAACTCGCAATATTTCTTACCGTGCTTTTCGGCGCGTTGACGAATACTTTTCCCGCGACCAACGTCAGCAGGGACGGCAGGGCGTTTTACATGCTGAAGACGCTTCCTCTTAAAATAACCGACGTGCTGGCGCCTAAAATCGCTATGAACGTTACGGTTTCGGCGTTGTCGGCAGGCATTACGGCGGCCGTACTCGCCGGGAAAAAATTCGTTTCCGTACCCGAAGGTCTGTTCGTATTTGTCGTGGTAATGATATTAAGCGTCGCCGAGATTCTTATTGCCACGAGAAAGGACCTGAACAAGCCGAGGTTTTCCTTCGACGACGACAACGTGGTGAGGGAAACGAACAATAACGTATCGTTAATAATAGTAATAGGAATATTGCTTGCGCTCGTTCTCGGCGGGATACCTCTCGCCGTAAACGTGATGCAGGGACTAAAAGGCAAGAATTACGGGCTGTTTACTTATATTTTTGCGGGTGCGGGCGCGGTAACGGCGCTTGCCTGCGCGGCGGCGTATGCTTTTTCGGGCATAAGAAAACGTTTCGACGCGCTTACGGAGGGCGACTGATATGAAAAAAAGAGTAATGGCTCTGATGCTGATTATACCCGTTATTTTTATGATAGCGCTGTTTTCGGTAGGAAAGGCGGCTGGCATATATACGGATATTCCCGTAAGCGGCATACGCATTACCACGCAGAACGACGAAGGGTTTATAAACGTCGATTTCAACGGCGCGACCACGATGCGGCTGACGGCTCAGGTCGAACCCGTAAACGCCAGAAACCAAAAATACGTTTTTTCGGCGTCCGGCGTGAACGGAGAAGACGCGGAAGGTATAGAAGTCAGCGCGGACGGATTGCTTACGATAACCGACGTCGGAAAAGCGCGTATTACGGCGACGTCCGTCGAGAAAGGATTCAAAGACAGCGTTATCGTAAACGTTTTTACCGATAAAGCGATAAATATAACGCCTTGCGTAAACGACGAAATCGTCTTAACCGACGAGGAAGGCAATCTTTTCGTCGGACTTACGGGAGGAGTAAACCGCTTTTCGGCAACGGTTTATCCCTCGTCCGCCTCGGGCGCGAGAATAATTTGGAGCAGCTCTGACGAGAATATTCTGCAGATAAACCCCGTAACGGGAGACGCGAAAGCGCTATTGAGCGGTACGGCCGAAATCAGGGCGGAGTGTCCCGACGGAATAGGCGGAGGCATCGTAAGAACCGTCAACGCGTCCGTAAACGTGAAGAAGGGAGACGAGGGTATTGCGGTAAACGGCATGTCGGACAACGCCGTTCTCTCGCTGAAAAACGGTACGGATACGGCGGTCATTTACGTCGAATCGCAGATTCCCCTGGAACAATCGGACGCGGACGTGTCGGAAATCGGCGCAATCAGTGATTTTCATATTATAGGGGAAGAAAACGACCTTTACCGTTACAAAATTACCATAGACGTAAACGAGTTTGAAGACACGGACAAAACGGCGGTGATTTACGGGAAGGACGGCAAACCTTTTTATATCGAAGTTAAATTCGGGGATTATTCCTTTGACGTTCACACGTCCTATCACCGTACTTCCGACGGCACGATTTATCAGAAAAACAAAACCGAGGTATCGTACGTCGCCTATTCCGATTTCGACGACGCAGGACTTACGTTCGTGTGGACGGTTTCCAAAGGAGAGGACGTAATTGAAATCGTATCCGACGGAATAAACGCCGATATAACCGCAAAAAAACGCGGCAAGGCAACGATTGAAGTAGTTGCGAAAAAGGGCGATAAAGAAATTTACAAGGTAATAAAAACCGTCGAGGTCGTTGCAAACGTACTTTCGGTCGAATTCGTCGACGGCGCGAAAGACTACGGCATTGAAAACATTCTCGCAGTGGGAAGCAGGGCGGCGGACGGGTTGTCCCGTTATCGCAAAATGCCTTTGGTCGTCAGAACGGAAGGAGACGAATCCGAAGACGCGGAAACTCTTCTCGATTTTTGCGGCGCGGTCTATTCCGACCCCGGAAATCTTCTGAACGTTTCGGGCAACGAAATATCCGCGAATACCGACGGAGTAACGACTCTTTGCGCAGAACTCGAAAAATATAACGCTTATTTCGGCACCGATTTCAAGGCCGAAATCAAAATTCGAAGCGTGAAGGAAGGCGTTTTTGCCGGCAATTACCGCGACCTTAAGCGCGCGACCGTACAGAAACAGCGGGTCGTGCTTACCGATAACGTAATGCTCGGCACCGACGACAACGGCAACGTATTAAACGTCGAAGAATTGCAGAAGGACGTAAAAACCATGCTTACGACATACGACTGGCAGTTTTATGAGAACAAAGGAGCGGGTCGTCCTTCGGTGCTGTACGTTATGGAATTTGCCGCCGACGTTTACGGCAACGGTTTTGAAATCAACGCCGATTACTTTACAAAATGCGAAGACGGCACGGGTAATCCCGTTATTTTCAAAGGACCGCTCGATTTTGTGTCCATAACCTCCGCCGCGGTCAAAGCTCAGGATAACGTCGCTTTCCTGGTGAGAGAGGACGGGGTAATTATCGACAACGTCGTTTTAAAAGGTTGCAAAGACGAAAGTCTTTACGACGGCGACGGCAATTTCAATCTTTCGGAACTGAACAATACCGGAACGACGCTCGAAATAGCGTCCGACGGAGTAAGGCTTCTGAACAGCCGCGTTTCCAACGGACGCACTACGGTGAGAATCTTCGGCGGCGGCGACGGCGGAAACCCGATAATGGACGAAATCGGCAGTTTTAAGGCGGAAAACGAACGTATAAACGTGAGTATCGAAAGTTGCGTGCTTTCAAACGCAAGGGAATTCATTCTGAAAACGGGAAGCAACCGCGCCGTAAGGTCGGGATTGAACGAAAACGGCAAATTCGAACAGTATCGCCTGAAAAAAGCCGACGGGGCGGCGTATTACGAATACGACGCGAACAACGCGGGCGACGATTATTTCAACGAGCGTTATTTAATCACGGACGTAACTTTGAAAGATTCCGTGTTGGAAACGTCGGGACTTTTCTCGATAGGAATGGAAACGCACTTTTCGGGCACAATGCTCAACGGCGGCATCAAAGGCTGGGAAAATTGCGCCGCGACGTCCCTTGCTTCGGCTTTGAGAATCGTAGGAGACGTGAAACTTCTCGACTGGAAAAAGCTGTCCAACGTCGACAGCAGTACGCTTATCGAAACTACTTCGGACGCAAGCGATAAACTTAGACTTAACGTATCCGCAATGCTGACCGAGGTGAAAAATCAGAACGCGGGAAGTAAATTCGATTATATTACGGCGCAGATAGGCGACGATGAATACGTGCACGGAGGCATTGCTTTCTACGGAGGAGGCTATAACTATTCGTATCTGGACATGTCGGAGGCCGAAACCGAAAGTCTGACCGGATACGCCGTAAATATTGAGGTGCTGAAAAACAGTCCGGACAAAATTTTGCAGGCGCAGGGGCAGGCGTTGCCGATGGCCGCAGGTACGGGCGATTTTATGTTTCATTTGTACAATTCGCAATCCGCGAGCAATTATTTTTGGCAGGAAGAAATAAAAGAAACGGGAGTTATTATTACTCCCGCAACATTATAAGAAGGAAAGAAAAATGAAAAAAAGAAGACGTATTAGGATTTGTCTTACGCTGATTGTTTTGATTATGCTGACAGCGAGTTTTTGCGCGTGCGTTCACGAGCAGGTTTCGGACGACGTAGGAACCTCATATGTTACTCTTATGGACGGTGACGAAGTATTCCGCGAAAGTTACGACGCATCGAAAGTGCTGAGGTTTACGCCCACAACAAAAACGGGATACGACTTCGTGGGGTGGTTTATCGATAAAAAACTGACCATACCGCTTGAAGAAACGCCCGAGGACGGCAGTGTCGTTTACGGAAAATGGGAAATTAGGACGTTTACGGTGACTTTTTACGACGGGGAAAACATGATTGAAACACAGCCCGTCGAATACGGAGGAGCGGCGGTCGCCCCTGCCGTCGATAAGGAAGGATACGATTTTGAGGGCTGGAACAGACCGTTTGATAACGTTACTGCAGATATAAAAGTTTACGCAACGTTCACTCCAAAGAAGTACACGCTTACGTTTTACGATTTCACGGGTGCGGCAATCGATGTATACGACGCCGTGGAAACGGGAGAGAGTATTTCGGATATGTTTTTATCCGCACAGAATAAACTTGTCGTACCCGAAGGTTTTCTTTTCGACGGCTGGTACGACAGAGAAGACGAAACAAAGACTCCCGTCGACGCGACTTCGGCGGTTATGAAGGGTGAAAATACCGGATTCGGTGCAAAAATCCGAATCGACGACAGTCCCGTCGGCGCGGAGATTTGCCTTAACTTTACAAATATACCGTACGACGCTGATAAGGGGATAGTTGCGAATTTAAGCGCCGCGGCGTTCGAAGTACAAGGAATAACGTATAAATACGAGTGGTTTGTAAGAAACGTCAATACCCAGGAAGAATACGGAAGTCTTGGCGTGTTCGAGAGAAAATACGAACAAAACGGCGGCGGCGATTACGTTTACGTCTGGTATAAGAACGGGGAAAAAGATAAGATTATCCCCGTTGAAAACGACGGGTATCATTTTCTGCCCCGCGTCGGAATAGATTGTCCCGACGTCGGAAATTATAAGTTCAAAGTCAGGGTCGTTCTTTCGGCGGAAGAATACGGGCTTGAAACTTATAAGGAAATCGAAAGCGGAAAAAACATCGACATTTCGATAACGCCGCTTACGATAACCGACGCCAGCGTTTACGATACCGAGTACGTATATGCCGACGGTAAAGCGCACCTTCCCGGCGTAAACTGCCTTGAAGGCGACGTAATTCTGTACGGCACCGGCGCAACGGGTGATTTTTCGACAACCGCTCCGGCGTTCGAAAACGCAGGCGAATACAGCGTATTCGTCAAAATATCCAGAAAAAATCACAAGGATAAGGTTGTCGGCGAAGCGAAGGTAACCGTAAAAAAGGCCGTTGCCGAAATCAGAGTTTCCGTTCCCGATATATCTGTTTTTTACGGCGAACGACTTCCGACTCTTAACTGGATACCCGTTAATTTTACGGGAGACGTAAGCGAAATAAGCGGCGAAATAAATTATATGAATTACGTCCTGACGCAGGGCGAAATCACGATAAGACAAAATGCAATACGCACGGGCGAGTTCGCGGTAAAGAAGGTTTCGGGGCTTACTTCGGATAATTATGAATTCAGGTATATTACCGAAACCGACGAAGGAAATCAACTGACGCTTACGGTAAACAAAGCGCCTCTCACCGTCAAGTTGCCCTCCCGCGGTATCGTTTACGGCGACGATTTTCCGTCTGACGTCGAGGCAATAATCGAGGGTCTGAGATTTTCGGACAAGGCAACCGCGGAAATTTCAACCGATTACAGAAAGGGCGACGCGGTCGATAATTATGCGATTACCGCAAGCGTAACGGCGTCCGAGAATTATACGGTTACCGTAAAAGACGGCACTCTTACCGTATCGCCGCGTGAAATAACCGTAAATATAAACGACGTCGAAGATATCGTTTACGGCGACGATTGTCCCGATTTCAAAATTACGATCGTCGGATTGTACGGCGACGATTCCGTTCATGCCGTTTTCAACACGGATTTCAAACGATACGACAGAATAGGAACTTTATACAGCGTTTCCGCTACGTTAAGCGATTTAAACGGCAATTATGTATTGAGCGGAGAAATCGAAAGCAAAACCTTCAAGGTGGCGCACAAACGCGCTCTTAATATAAGTCTTACCACCCGCGCGGCTTTAAAAAACGGAAAATTCAGCGCAACCGCAGACAAACTTAAAATAACGGGCTTGCAGGGTAGCGATAAGGTAAACGGCGTCGTATCGCTGAACGTCAATACAGAAGGCACGCACGATAATATAGGTGATTTCGACCTGAGCGGTCTTTACGTTGCCAACGCGGATTGCTACGACATCGGTTACTCGTTCAGCGTAACTCTCGTAAACGTTCAGTTTGACGTTTTCTTCAGCGACGAAACTGTCGTATACGACGGACTGTATCATTCGGTTTTCGTATCCGCCGGAGAAGGCACCGATTATACGATAACGTATAAAACCGAAGGCGGCGATTTTACGGCGACCATACCCGAATTCATAAACGCGGGAAATTACGTCGTGTATTTCAACGTTCACGATAACGGCGGCCTTCTTTCGGACGAACAGGGACAAATCAATCTGACGATAAACAGGGCGCCTCTTACCGTTACCGCAAACGACGTCACGATAACTTTCGGCGACGCGTTTGAAAATTCATATATCGCGCGCGGATTCGTCTCCGGCGACGAAGGATCGGACCTCGGCACGGCGCAATATCTGATTGACGGCAACGGCGCGGGAACGCACAATATAAGCGCGGGAACGCACAATATAATTATTTCGGGGCTTTCGCACCGAAATTACGATATTACTTTCGTCCCGGGTGTTCTGACCGTAAACAAAAAACAAGCGTCTTTGACCTGGGACGGTCTTACGGGACACGTTTACGACGGCACAACGCAAACGGTTACGGCAGCGTTCACGGACGTTAACGGCAACGAAGCGTATGCGGACGTGGTTTTTACAAAAGACGGCGTTGCGTGCGAATTCAGAAATGCGGGTCAATACGTCGCGTATGCCGCCGACGCAAACGGAAATTATGAGTTTACGAACGGGGTATCTTCCGTCGGTATGGCAAAGGCCGACTATGCGGACGTTTCTTACGGCAGGACGATTGAAATAACGTACGACCCGACTCGGCGCCTTTCGGACGTTGCGCTCGACGCGGGATACAGATGGAAAAATCTTTCCGAAACGCCCGTGTGCAATAAAGACGCGTACGAGGCGATATATAATGCCGACCCCGAAAACTACAACGATTACCCGCTTAGCGTAACCGTCGGCGTAAACAAGGCGGAAACGAGTATTTCATCGAATATTTTCGAATTCGTTTACGACGGAAACGCGCACGAGATACGACCTGTCGTGATTTATAAAGGAAACGAACTTTCCGACGATTATTATA
>ULTR01032794.1_pt1 | contig 45759 bp, 41 predicted proteins | sample 1957781 | NCBI WGS metagenome assembly ULTR01 (sample SAMEA4835739, study PRJEB28245) | human gut metagenome | biome: gut microbiome; material: fecal sample | place: Denmark | collected 2008 | reverse complement strand
GAATCAGCACTTCGGGAATCCGGATGCCTTCGGGCGTCTGGTAGTTCTCGAGCAACGCGGCGACGATGCGCGGCAGGGCGAGCGACGATCCGTTGAGCGTGTGCGCGAGGTGGATCTTCTTCTCGGCGTCGCGGTAGCGGAGCTTGAGGCGGTTGGCCTGGAACGACTCGAAGTTCGAGACGGATGATACCTCGAGCCAGCGCTTCTGTGCCTCGGAGTAGACCTCGAAGTCGTAGGTCAGCGCCGAGGTGAAGGACATGTCGCCGCCGCAGAGACGGAGGATGCGGAAGGGCAGTCCGAGCGAGCGGACGATCCCCTCGACGTGGGCGACCATGCCGTCGAGCGCCTCATACGATACGTCGGGCAGTGACAGCTGGACGATCTCTACCTTGTCGAACTGGTGCAGGCGGTTCAGGCCGCGCACGTCCTTGCCGTAGGAGCCGGCCTCGCGGCGGAAGCAGGGGGTGTAGGCGGTCATCTTCACCGGGAAGTCGCTCTCGTCGAGAATCACGTCGCGGTAGATGTTCGTCACGGGCACTTCGGCCGTCGGTACCAGGTAGAAGTTGTCCACCGTGGCGTGGTACATCTGTCCCTCCTTGTCGGGCAGCTGTCCGGTGCCGAAGCCCGAGGCCTCATTGACCATTACGGGAGGCTCGACTTCGAGGTATCCGGCCTTCGTGTTGCAGTCGAGGAAGTAGTTGATCAGCGCGCGCTGCAGCCGGGCGCCCTTGCCCTTGTAGACGGGGAATCCGGCTCCGGTGAGCTTCACGCCGAGGTCGAAGTCGATGATGTCGTACTTCTTGGCCAGCTCCCAGTGGGGCAGCGGGTTCTCGGGCAGGGAGGTGTAGCTCTCCACGAGTTTCACCACCAGGTTGTCTGCCGCCGTCTTGCCTTCGGGGACGATCTCGGCCGGGAAGTTCGGCAGCGAGACCAGGGCCGTTTGCAGCTCCTGCTGCACGTCGTTCGACTCGGCCTGCAGGCGGGCGGATTTCTCCTTGAGGTCCGCAACGAAATGTTTGCGCTCCTCGGCCTCCTCGCGGCGGCCCTGTCCCATCAGGGCGCCGATCTCCTTGGCGGCCTTGTTCTGTGCGGCCAGCGTGGAGTCGAGTTCGGCCTGGATGGCCTTGCGGCGGTCGTCGAGCGAGATGATCTTTTCGATGACCGGCCCCGCCTCGACGCCCTTCTTGGCGAGTTTGCGGACGGCAGCCTCCTTGTCATCGCGGATTTGCTTCAGTGTAAGCATGGTATCTGTCTTCTTTAGGATATTCGGTTTCGAGATGCAAAAATAAGCATTTCACCGCAATATTGCACCGGGCGGCGCGAAAAAAACGTGGAGCACGCGTTTTCGGCGTATGGCGGTGGGCGGTGCGGCAGCGGGCGCCAATCTCCCGGACGGGACGAATTTGCCCTGCGGTGCGGGAAATTCCGTAAAAAAGCGTACCTTTGTTTCTTGATGGAAAAGTGCCTGATCGGAAACGGAAAAAGCCGGAGCGTCGAGCTGCTGGCCCCGGCCAAGGATTACGACTCGGTCGTTGCGGCTGTGGACTACGGCGCCGATGCCGTCTACATCGGCGGGGCGCGCTTCGGGGCGCGCCAGGCGGCCGGGAACTCCACGGAGCAGATCGCCCGTGCGGTGGAGTATGCCCACCGCTACGGCGTCCGGATCCATGCCACGCTCAACACGCTGCTGTGGGACGACGAGCTGGCCGATGCCGAGCGTCAGGCCCGCGAGCTGATCGCCGCGGGCATCGACGCGCTGATCGTGCAGGACATGGCCCTGCGGCGGATGGACCTTCCGGTCGAACTGCACGCCTCGACGCAGGTCTCGAACCGCACGCCCGAAGGGGCTCGCTTCCTGGGCGAGGCGGGCTTTGCGCGGGTGATCCTCGAGCGCAACCTTTCGCTCGATGAGATCCGTGCCATCTGTGCCGCGACACAGGCCGAGGTCGAATGTTTCGTCCACGGGGCCATCTGCGTCGGCTACAGCGGGCGGTGCTTCCTCTCGCGCTCGATGTCCGGGCGCAGCGGCAACCGCGGTGCCTGCAGCCAGCCCTGCCGGCTGACCTACGACCTTACCGACGGACGCGGGCGGACCTACCTGACGGGCAAGCACCTGCTCTCGGTCCGTGACCTGAATCTCTCGGCCCATCTGGGCGAGCTGCTCGATGCCGGGGTGCGGTCGTTCAAGATCGAGGGGCGGCTCAAGGATACGAACTACATCCGCAACGTCGTGGCCTACTACCGGCAGGCGGTGGATGCGGCGCTGGCCTCGCGGCCGGAGCTGCACCGCTCCTCGGCGGGCGAGAGCATCCCCGATTTCACACCCGACCCGGCGAAGAGCTTCACGCGCGGGGAATCGACCTATTTCTTCTCGGGCAAACGTCCCGGCGTGGCGTCGTTCGATACGCCGAAGGCCGTCGGCGAGCGGATCGGACGGGTTGTGCGTGTCGATGCGCGCTCGTTCGTACTTGAAGCGGCGCAGCCCGTGGCTCCGGGCGACGGGCTCTGCTTCCTGACCCGCAAGGGGCTGGTCGGGACCAATGTCAATGCCGTCGAGGGAACGCGCATCGTTCCCAACCGCATGGAGGGCATCGAGACCGGGGCCGAGGTCTACCGCAACAGCGACCGCCTCTTCACGCTGCGTGTCGAGCGGAGCCGTACGCGGCGGGTGATTCCTGCGCGGATGGTTGTCGAAGCCTCGGCCGAAGGGGTGCGCATGACCTGCACCGATGCCGAAGGGTTCACGGCGACGGCCTTCCGGAAGTCCGCACTCACGGCGGCGCAACGCCCCGAGGCGAATGCCGGGGCGCTGCGGACGCAGGCGGTACGGAGCGGTGAGACGATCTTCGCCGTGCGGAGCGTCGAGGTCCGGGGCGGCGAGTGGTTTGTGCCGGCCTCGCTGGCTGCGGAGGTGCGCCGCGAGGTGCTCGAGGCGCTTCTCCGCGAACGGACGGCGCAGCCGCCGGAGCACCGCATCCTTCCCGAGAACCGGGCGGCCCGCTACCCCTCGGAGCGCCTTGCCGCCGAGGAGAATGTGACCAACCGTCTGGCCGAGGCCTTCTACCGCGACCACGGTGTCCGGGAGATTGCCCGGGGACTCGATCTCGAACCGACAACCGTCGGCCACGTCGTGCTGCGCACGGCCTACTGCATCCGCCGCGAGATCGGCGAGTGCCTGCTCCGCCGGCCCCGGCTGCGGGGCGAGCTGTGGCTCGAGCGGGGACGTTCGCGCTACCGGCTCGATTTCGACTGTGCGCGGTGCGAGATGAGCCTGGTCGATTGTACGGGTATGGCGGAGGGAGCAAACGAAAGGGAAAAACCTTGAATCTTAAAATAAACCCGAATGACGATGAGAAAACAAATCTTGGCCCTGACGGCGCTTGCGCTGACGGGCGGAATCTACGGAGCGGCGGCGCAGACCTGGACTGAATGGCAGGATCCGGCCGTCAATGAGATCAACCGGCTGCCGATGCGCTCGACGCTCGATGCGGGTGAGCGGCTGTCGCTCGACGGCGTATGGCGCTTCGACTGGGTGCGAAACGCTTCGGAGCGGCCCGACGGCATCTGGCGTACGGACTACGACGACAGCGCCTGGGCGACGATCCCCGTGCCGGGGATGTGGGAGCTCTACGGCTGGGGTGACCCGATCTATGTCAATGTGGGCTACGCCTGGCGCGGGAATTTCCGCAACGATCCCCCGCACGTGCCCGATGCCGAAAACCATGTGGGCTCCTACCGCCGGACCTTCGAGGTGCCGGCCGACTGGGCCGGGAAGGATATCTTCCTCTCGATCGGCTCTGCGACGTCGAACGTCTACGTGTGGATCAACGGCCGTTTCGTCGGCTACAGCGAGGACAGCAAGCTGGCCGCGCAGTTCGACGTCACGAAGTTCGTGAAGCCGGGCGAGAACCTCATCGCCCTGCAGATGTTCCGCTGGTCGGACGGCTCCTACCTCGAGGACCAGGACTTCTGGCGCCTGTCGGGCATCGCCCGCGGTGTCGAGCTGACGGCCCGCGACAAGGCCCACCTGCAGGACGTGCGTATCACCCCGGCGCTTGACGGGGAGTACCGCGACGCGCAGCTGCGTGTCGAGCTGGAGACCACGCCGCGCGTGAAGCGGGTCGATCTGACGCTGCGCGACGCTGCCGGCCGGAGCGTGGCGACGCAGTCTGTCCGCATCTCGGGCGGTAAGGGCGACTACACCTTCGAGGTGGCCGACCCGGCCAAATGGACGGCCGAGACGCCGAACCTCTATACGCTGGAGATGGCCGTTTCGGACGGCAGCCGAACAACCGAGACGGTCACGGAGACGGTCGGTTTCCGTTCGGTGGAGATCCGCGACGCCCAGCTGCTCGTGAACGGGCAGCCGATCCTGATCAAGGGCGCCGACCGCCACGAGATGGACCCGCTGGGCGGCTATGTGGTGAGCCGCGAGCGGATGATCGAGGATATCCGCATCATGAAAGAGCTGAACATCAACGCTGTGCGAACGTGCCACTATCCCGACGATCCGATCTGGTACGACCTCTGCGACCGGTACGGCATCTACGTGCTCGACGAGGCCAACGTCGAGTCGCACGGCATGGGGTACGGCGACCGGACGCTGGCCGCCAACCCGCTCTTCGCCAAGGCGCACCTCGAGCGCAACATGCGCATGGTGCTGCGCGACAAGAACCACCCGTCGGTGATCATCTGGTCGATGGGCAACGAGGCCGGCATGGGCCCCAACTTCGAGAAGTGCTACGAATGGATCAAGAATTACGATTCGTCGCGTCCGGTGCACTACGAGCGTGCGGTCTACTACAAGGAGGACGAGGGACGTCCCTACACGGACATCGTCTGCCCGATGTACTGGGATTACGAGGCATGCGAGAGCTATTGCAAGTCGAATCCCCGGAAGCCGCTGATCCAGTGCGAGTACGCTCACGCGATGGGCAACTCGATGGGCGGTTTCGACCTCTACTGGGACCTTGTGCGCAAGTATCCGTCCTACCAGGGCGGCTTCATCTGGGACTACGTCGATCAGGCGCTGGCCCACTATGAGGCCGACGGCCGCGTGTCGTTCTACTACGGCGGCGACTTCAACAACTACGACGCCACCGACAATTCGTTCAACAACAACGGCGTGATCGCCGCCGACCGGACCTACCACCCGCACGCCTACGAGGTGCAGCGCCAGTACCAGTCCGTCTGGACCGAGCCGGTCGATCTGGCGAAGGGCCGCGTTTCGGTCTACAACGAGAACTTCTTCATCGGACTCGACAACTGCGAGCTCGAGTGGCAGGTTGTGGCCGACGGCCGGGTCGTGAAGACGGGCCGTGTGACCGACCTGGAGGTGGCTCCGCAGCAGCGCCGCGAATACACGCTGGGATTCGGTGAGGCTGACTTCCCGTCCGATGCCTCCGAGGTGCTGGTGAACGTGGCCTACAGGCTCAAGAGCCCCGAGGCGCTGCTCGATGCCGGCCATGCCGTGGCCCGTCAGCAGTTTGTCGTCCGCGAGTACGACTGCACGGGCCAGACCGGGCTCGCGCAGACGGAGCGCCCCGTGCAGATTACCCGCTGGGAGCGCGGTACACGCGTCGAGGGCGACCGTTGGGAGCTCTTCTTCTCGCGCGACGGATTCCTTTCGCAATACCGCGTGGACGGCCGCGAGCTGCTGGCCGAAGGGGCCGCACTGCGTCCGCAATTCTGGCGTGCCCCGACCGAGAACGACCTGGGTGCAGGGCTCGATGCGCGCTTCGGCGTCTGGAAGTCTCCCGTGCTGAAGCTCACGCAGTTCGATGCCGTGACCGAAGAGGGTGTGGCTGTCGTTACGGCCCGTTACGAGATGCCGCAGGTCAAGGGCGTGCTGACGATGACCTACCGCATCAACGGTGCGGGCGAGGTCTCGGTTGCCGAGCAGTTGGAGGCCGGTGATGCCGAGGCCCCCGGCATGTTCCGCTTCGGCATGACGATGGCCATGCCGGCCCGTTACAGCGAGATCGTCTACTACGGCCGCGGTGCGCACGAGAACTACTGCGACCGCCTCTCGTCGGCCGACCTGGGCCTCTACAGCCAGAAGGTGGCCGACCAGTACCACGACGAGTATGTCCGCCCGCAGGAGTCGGGAACGAAGAGCGACCTGCGCTGGTGGTCGGTGGTCGATTCGTCGGGTTCGGGCCTCGTGATCCTCTCGGAGGCTCCCTTCTCGGCTTCGGCGCTGCCCTATGCGACCGAGGTGCTCGACGTGACGAACTTCCCGCCGCAGCAGCACTCGGGACCGCTCCGCAGCGGCGACCGCACCTACGTCAATTTCGACCTGCGGCAGATGGGTCTCGGATGTATCAATTCGTGGGGTGAGCTGCCCGAGGACCAGTACATGATCCCCTACGGCGACTATACCTTCCGCTTCCTGCTGCGGCCGACGGTAAAATAAGGATTTTCATGCAAGAACAACTCACGCCCGACTTCCCGGACTACGAGCTCCTCGATACGGGCGATTTCGAAAAGCTCGAACGCTTCGGACGCCATGTCACCCGCCGTCCGGAACCGCAGGCCATCTGGCGGCGGACGCTTCCGGAGGCGGAGTGGCGGCGGGCCGACGCCTCGTTCCTTCGCCGCGACGGGCGCAGCGACGAACGGGGCGAATGGCGCCTTGCGCCGAAGATGCCCGACCGCTGGACGGTGGAGTACGACTGTCGGGGAGTCCGGCTGCGCATGCGGCTGGCCCTCACCTCGTTCAAGCACGTGGGTATCTTCCCCGAGCAGGCCGCCAACTGGGACTTCATCTTCGACCGCTGCCGCGAGGCCGTGGCTGCCGGCCGTACGCCTCGCGTGCTGAACCTCTTCGCCTATACGGGCGGTGCGACGTTGGCGGCCCGGGCTGCCGGAGCCGAGGTGACGCATGTCGATTCGGTCAGGCAGGTGGTGACGTGGGCCCGCGAGAACATGGAGGCGAGCGGTCTGGACGGTGTGCGCTGGATTGTTGAGGATGCCCTGAAGTTCGTGCAGCGCGAAGTGCGCCGCGGCAATGTCTACGACGGCATCATCCTCGACCCCCCGGCCTACGGTCGGGGTGCCAACGGCGAGAAGTGGGTGCTCGAGGAGGGTATCGGCGAGATGCTGGCCTGTTGCGCCCGGCTGCTTGCCCCCTTGCACTCGTTTCTGGTGCTGAACCTCTACTCGATGGGGCTCTCTCCGACGCTGGCCCGCACGGCCGTGCGGCAGGCGTTCGGCGCGCCGCGCGAGGAGCAGTGGGGTGAGTTGTGCTTCACGGACCGGGGCGGCAAGGAGCTGCCGCTGGGAACCTACTACCGTTTCGTGCGCTGACGGCGTTGCGCGACGGGAGCGAACGACAAAGCCCCTTCCGCAACCGGCGGAGGGGGCTTTTATTTGAAAACCTGTCCAAACGAACAGACTATGGGATCTGCTTTTCTTGTGATTCTTTTCGGCGCCCTGAGCGGATGCCTGCTCTCGGTGCTGGTCGGCGTGATCGGCAGCCGGCGCCGCATCGGCTTCGGCTGGGCTTTTCTGATCAGTCTGATTTTCACGCCGCTCGTGGGGCTGATCGTCGCCCTCTTGACCGATCCCCTGCCGGGTGAAGACCGCCGTTGGGGGTGCATCGGGACCCTGCTGGCCCTCCTGGGGCTGGTGTCGTTGGTGGTCTTCCTGCTGTTGCTGCTGGCGGGCGGTATGCTGCTGGTCGCGTAGGCGCTGTCAGAATATGTGGTAGATGAGGATTCCCGCTATGGCCGAGAGGACGATCAGCAGGATGGGATTCACCTTGCGCCACGACGCCAGGACACATACGCCGAAGATCGCCCAGCTCCAGCCGTCGATGAAACTCTCGCCCTCGTGCGAGGCGGGGAACATGAGCAACAGGGCCGCCGAGGCGATCATGCCGATGACGACGGGTTTCATGCCTGACATGGCCCCGGCGAGGATCGCGTTGCCCTTCAGGCGGAGGAAGAAGCGCGTGAGCAGCAGCATGACCGTAAGCGACGGCAGGCAGACGGCCAGGGTGGCGATGGCCGAGCCGAGGATGCCGAACAGGGTGTTGTCGCCGGCCTGCATGCCGACCGTGTAGCCCACGTAGGTCGCCGAGTTGATGGCGATCGGCCCGGGGGTCATCTGGCTGATGGCCACGATGTCTGTAAACTCGGTGTTGGTCATCCAGCTGTGGCGGACAACCACTTCGTGCTGGATGAGTGCCAGCATGGCGTATCCGCCGCCGAATCCGAAGAATCCGATCTTGAGGTACGAGAGGAACAGTTGCAGGAAAATCATGACTTTTGCTTGGCTTTTTTACCGACGGTGAGCGCCCACACGATGCCGACGAGGGCTCCTGCCGCGATGAACAGTACGGGGGACCATCCCATCCTCCAGACGATCAGTGCTACGGCTGCGACCACACCCGCAAGAGCCGGGTGCATGCCCCGGGCCAGCGAGAAGACCGGCACGACGATCAGCGCCACGACGGCCGGACGCATCCCCTTGAAGGCGGCATCGATCACCGGGTTGTGTCGGATTCCGGCGAAGAAGATCGCCACGATGAGGATGATCAGGAACGACGGCAGGGTCGCCCCGAGCGAAGCCGCCACGGCTCCCTTCAGGCCCCGGACCTTGTAGCCGATGAAGACCGACGTGTTGATGGCGATCGGCCCGGGCGACGACTGGGCCAGCGTCAGCAGGTCCAGGAATTCGTCCTGCGCAAGCCACCGGCGCCGTTCGATCACCTCGGCCTCGATGAGCGGCACCATGGCGTATCCGCCGCCGAAGGTGAACATGCCGATCTTGAAGAAACTCCTGAAGAGTTCGAAAAGCGAGGTCTGTTCCTTTAGGAAGGGGGCTTTTTTGAAACTTATAAGCGTTATTTTATAAGTTTTTGATAGATAAAGTGTTAGGTTGTTGAAGAAGAACGGTCAAGACCGTATAAACCTTTCATTACCGTATATCCTACTCTTTTCATGTAGGTAATTATGTAGGTTAATTTAGAGCAACTAATGCCTACTAATGGTAATTAAAGCAACAACTTAACACTTTATCTTTTATGTATACAATCAATATCCGGGGTAAGATGAACCCCAAAGACCAGAAAATGGTCAAGCTGGAGCTGATTTTCTTCAAAACGGGCTATGCTCGTGTCCCCAAAGTTCTCAATATTACCGGCCTTTTAAAGAACTGGGATGCAAAATCTCAATGCTTCAAGACAGGAACGCCTGACGCAACGACCAAAAACAAGTTGTTATTTGACATTAAGACAAAGTATCTTCATGTCATCGACACATGGGAAAGTGAAGGCCGAAACTGGTCGCCCGTAGAAGTTTCTCATTACTTTGACGTCATCAAACAAAACAAGCCCGAGGTTAAAGTAAAGTCCGTGGTTCAGATGATTGATTCCCTGATTCTACGATTTAACGAAAAGAAGCGAATAAAAAACGGGCAAATAATAGATAGCAGTCCTAATGCACGAATCTACATGCAAATGAAGCGTTCGCTATCATCTTTTACCAAAGAAAAATACGATAGAGCCTTTTCGTCCTATTACTTTATCGATATTACCGAACAATTTTTGCTGGATTATGCATTCTGGATCAAAGAAACAGGTATTAAGAACGGTAATAAAGGCGGTCTTACAACCAAGCTTAGAAGATTAAGAGCCATATGTAATTATGCATATAAAGAAGGCATGTATGGTGTCAATATGGATGCGTTCCTTTGCCTGGGAGATGATATCAAATGGGATGAGACTACCTCAAAGGCCGTTTCGGATAAAGTCATTGAAAGGATTGCTAATATTGACCGAACTTTGTTCACGCGAAAAGAACAATTACACCTTGATTTATTCTTATTCAGCTACTACACTGGCGGAATGGCAAACGTCGATGTGTGTAATTTGACATGGGACCTGGTTGAAGACGACCGCATTGTCTACGAGCGTATCAAATTCCCTAAGACGGCCAAGCCCATACTCATAACCAAAGCCAAGATGATCATGAATAAATATGTTGGGACTTGTTATGGGAACTATGTTTTTCCGGTCTTTACACATAAGCATACAACATCTTCAAAGAGACAAACACGAGTACGGCAAATCTCTAAACTTGTATCCAGGACTTTGACCAAAGCGTGCAAGATGCTCGGTATAACTGAAAATATCACATGGTATTCCGCTCGAGGCTCGTTTATCTCTAAAATGGTTGACAGCGGGAAACTCGCTGGAGTGGTTGCTGAGATGGCCGGAAACAGCCCTATGACAATCTACAAACATTATTATAAAAACACCAAACGGGACGAAATTAAGCTGGAGATGGAGGCCATGTTCTGATTTTACGTTATATTTGCGAACGAATAACAAAAAACATAGAAATGAACGAACTACTTCAAAAAATCCAGGAAGCGTTTGACGCATTTGCAAAAGACGCCAAACTTCAGGAAGAAAACGGGAACAAAGCAGCGGGTACACGTGCGCGCAGAACATCATTGTCCATTGAAAGGATGATGAAAGAGTTCCGTAAGACTTCCTTGGAAGCGTCCAAAAAATAATAGGAACAGATGTTTCAGGTGGCTTTTTGCTACCAAAAAATATGAGAAAGCGTTAGCTTTTGTTTTGCACCGAAATCTGGTAAATTTCTCTCATCCGCAAGACAAACAGTTTGCGCCCACATTTTGCGTGGGCTTAACTTGTTTGCGGATGGGTTTTACCAGAACCTCGGTGCTACGAGTTATGTCCCACGCTTTCTATTTTGGCATATAAAATGCTTGACGGGACTTCGAGCTACGATGATCCGTTATGGAAACGACTATATTGGATGAATTATTGAAAATTCCAGCAGACGCAACCAGCGCAGTAGTAATGGGAGTAACCATGCAGATGATTAACCCGGCGCAGGCTCAAAAGATGCTGGACACGGATCCTGAAGACAAACACGTACACGAATGCGTTCTGGCAAACGGACGATTCTTGTTTGTTTGTGAAAACGGGATTTTAAGGTCCCTATACAAGGTATCTGTGACCCCTCCATTGTCCGATCTATAAAAGTCATTTGACTTTTTCAACAAAAGCCTTGCTTGGCTTGAATGCGGGGATTGTGTGTTCCGGCACAATGATTGTCGTGTTCCGGGAGATATTACGTGCCGTCTTGGCTGCTCTCTTTTTAAGAATAAAACTACCGAATCCTCGGAGATAAACCTCCTCACCTTCTATCAGCGAAGATTTAATACCCTCCATTACCCCTTCAACTACTTGGGCCACAGTCGTTCTTTCTATACCGGTCTGCTGAGATATTTCTCTTATCAAATCTGCTTTTGTCATAGCGGTTAATGTTATTTGTTATTGCGCGAAGGCAAAAATACAAATTTTATTCATTATCCATCGTATAGTCAGCAGTATTCCTGTCTAAACATTCACAGTTGAGACTTTCTATTCTTTTGATACAAACTATGTATCAATATGAAGTTAGTTCTCAACAGAAAATTCAAAAGCGCCTCCTACACGATTGGCGACTTATTCATCGACGGCAAGTTTTTTTGTAACACCATCGAAGATACCGTTCGTGAGTTGCCGGCAACTTGTCCGGATACAACTCGCGGGCGCTCATGCACCTGTAAGGAAAAGGTGTACGCCAAAACAGCCATTCCTACCGGTACATATAAAATAACTCTTGAATATAGTCCCAAATATAAGCGGGAGATGCCCTACCTGCATGATGTTCCGCACTTTCTGGGCATTCTCATTCACTCCGGGAATACAGAAGTCGATTCTGCGGGATGTATCATAGTAGGAAAGAATTCCGTCAAAGGGAAGGTCCTTGAGTCAAGGGTTACTTTTCAGAAGCTATACTCACTCCTTGAGGGTCAAAATGATATAACCATCCAGATCGTATAACGAGATGGCTGTTAACAGACTCAAGCCTCCCAAGAATGTCCGCATTGACTTTGCACCATCTCCCCGACAATATGAGCTGTGGAAGTTGTTGCAGCCAAACTACTGTCCGCATTGTGGCGGTACCATAGAACAGGTGTTTATTGGTTATGACCAGCAACACAACCCACAATATAAGCCACAATGCACCAAGTGTAAATCCCAAAACTTACCGCAGTTAATTCTGGGTGGCGGAGCGGCAGGCGGTGGAAAATCGTACATCGGTAGTGTATGGCTCGTTTCATCATGCATACGTTTCGATAATATTCGAGCGGTAGTCGGGCGAAAAACTCTCAAATCGCTAAAAGAATCGACATGGAACACTATTAAGGCCATATTGAAAGATTGGGGTTTGAAAGAGGATGTCAATTATAAGATTAACAATCTCGAAGGCACATTGACATTCTGGAACGATTCGGTGATCATCATGAAAGAGATGGCCGATATTCCCAGCGACCCTAATTTCGAGCGTTTCGGCTCTTCGGAGTATACCATTGCTTTGGTAGATGAAGTTTCCGAGATTTCCGAAAAAGCGGTGGAAGTCCTGTTCTCCCGACTGCGATGGCGAATCCATGAAACATTCAAAACGCCGCGAATGCTACTGACAACAAACCCGACCATCAACTGGGTTCGTACCCGCTTTGTTCAGGACGAGAATGGCGAGAGAGTAATATGTCGTGAAGGTGAAGCATATGTCCCGTTCAGTGTCTTTGACAATCCCAACATCGCTTTTAGGCAAGTTTATGAGGCAGCCCTGAACAAGATTCGGGACCAGGCAACCAAGGAGCGATTGCTGTATGGCAACTGGGATTTTGTGGAAGCGAACGATATGGCGGTTTACAGCGGTTTCGACGGGGCTCGTCATCTTGTGACCGGCTTGAAAGAAAAAGCCTATGATCCGACCCGTCCCATCATAACCGTATGGGACTTCAATGTGGCGCCACAGATGTCCGTGCTTTCCGCTCAAATTGATTATGATAACAAGAAGGTATACATTCTTGAGGAAATCCTCGGCAAGCCGGAAGACAAGGAAAACAACACTCCGGCTCTTGCCCGTAAGGTGAGGATGAAACTGTACAGGGACAAGCATATCGGTGGCGTGGATGTGACTGGCGACCCGGCAGGTCTGCAACGCTCAACCACCAATGAGGATGGTGTAAACAATTATACCATTATTGTGGACACGTTTGGCAAAGGAGTGCTTAGACCCAAAATCAAACTTTTGCGAAAGCAGCCTCCACAAGCGACGCGTTGCGAGTTTGTCAATGAAGTTTTTAATGGATATGAAGGTTGGGAGATTCAAATCGACATCAAGTGTCGCCGTCTGACACAGGATCTTATATATCAGTTGCGCAATGAGGACGGAACCAAAAATAAGCATAAAGTAACAGACCCCAAAACAGGAGTCAAATACGAAAGATACGGCCATCTCTCAGATTGTCTTGATTATCTGTTGTGCTTTTACTTGCGTGATAGCTGGTACAAATACAAAAATGGCGGTGATGACAATGGCTATGTGGTTTCTACCTCTGTGATACAGGAAGGATTTTCATACTAATAAAGGACAACATGTACAGACGTTTTCTCAATAATAATGACTATCTGGGGATAATCACCCCGGAAGCACTTTCCCAACTGACAAGGGGAAACGAAGATCGTTTCATTCAGGCGGAAGAATCGGCCGAGATGAGCGTTGTGGAGTACCTATCCGAGAACTATGAGATAGAAAAGGAACTTGCCAGGGGTAAATATATTGCCGAATATGATCGGCGTATTACCTATCCGGTAGGTGTGCACATCTATTTTGACGGTCAAATCCATGAGGTTATCCGATCCATTAGCGGATATCGCAAGCCGGCGACCGCCCAATACTGGGAAGAATATTCAGGAATAGATATGGACGCATGTCAGGTTGCCTGTTATTCGCAGTTCAACACCTATTATCCCGGAGACAAGGTGAATTACAATGACGTGATTTATGTCTGTCTCAAAGAGAACGGCTATAAATTCGATGATATTCGCATTCCGATGGTGAATGGCTGGCTGGAAGCTGAAATCGCGCCATGGAAACCTGTGGAATATCCCCTATGGAGTGTTGTGGAGTATGACAACGGATTTTTCACACTGATGACACAGGATAATTTCGACTGCAACCTTGATCCGATGACGTCGGACTGCTGGGGGGCCATAGCTGACTATGATCCTGAATACAATGCTTATGAGCTGTCAGAGCACGAATATGTGGTTTATGACGGGCGTGTATTTTATCCGGAAACGGACGTAAACGCAGATATACCGCAAGTCGCGCGGAACATTTCGCTGCATGATCCCCGTAACTACAACCTCAAGAAACACATGGTGCGGTTAGCGCTGTACGAACTCACGAAACTTGTTGCGCCGAACAATGTCAGCGTAGTCCGTATGCGCGATTACGAGGATTCCATGAAATGGCTTAATGATGCGGCCAAATTGCGTCTCAATCCGCAGATCCCACGCAAACTCGATGAGACGAAAAAGCCAGTCACCGACTGGCAACTGGCTACCTTTCAAACGGATTATGATCCGTACAGAAATCCGTGGATGATCTGATGTATACCACTTGGGGGCATCGTACAAGATTTAAAGCGCAATATCTACCATCTAATAAATCGCTGTAATATAAAGTAATGAATCTATATTACCATTTCCATTCGTATCGTTCGATATCTTCTTCGACAAGTAAATCTCCGGATTGTACTTCGATGAAAGTTAAGTCGGAGATAGCTCTGACCGCATGTTTGGCTCCTTTCCTGATTATAACCGTATGGCCTCTGCCGACAACAGACCGGGTACCGTCAAGTACTAATTCCCCCTCACCGTCAATGAACGTCCAGACTTCATTGCGATGGTGGTGTACTTGATAACTGATACTCTTACCTGATTCGATTTTCAATTGCTTGGTAAGGGCTTTGTAACCGTCAGGGAACTCGATGGAATCGACTACCTTGTATTCGCCCCAACGGCGCTGCTCGAACATTGGCCGACGTTGCAGATGGTCGGCGTAGGTCTTGATGCTCTCGCTCTTATTCTTGTCGGCAATCAGTATCCCATCGTGCGATGCTGCTATAACCAGATTCTGTGCGCCGATGCACATAATTGGGTGTTCAAGTTCATTGATGATGTGTGTATTTATGGATTCATTGTCCATGACAACATTACCAATGGCGTGTTCCTCTAATTCGTCCGTAAGCGTGTTCCAAGTACCGAGGTCTTTCCATTCACCGGCAAAAGGAACAACCGCTACCGACTGTACCTTTTCAGCAACCTCGTAATCGAAGCTAATTTTTGGTAACTCTCTATAACGAGAACGGATTTCTGCAAACGTGGCTGCTTCGATGTATTGGGCCACTATCTCCATCATATATCCTAATCGAAAAGCAAATACTCCTCCGTTCCAGAAAGCGCCTTCCGAGATTAGTTTCTCGGCGGTCATCACATCTGGTTTTTCCGTAAAGCGTAATACTTGAAGTATTCCTTCGTTCTGTACCTCATTGGCTGGTACGACATATCCGTATTTTGCCGACGGGTATGTGGGTTTAATCCCCATCAATAGCAGTTCAGCCGCATTGTTTTTCACGGCATCCACCATCCTGCGGATTGTTTCAAAATAACCTGCTTCGGTATAAGGGTCGCAGGGCATGACGATTACAACTTCATCGGCGGGACACTTCCGTTCGTATGCCAGATGCGAACTTGCAAGGGCGATAGCAGGGAATGTATCACGGCGCTCCGGTTCTGTAACCACAGGAATATTTTCTCCAAGCTGGTTGATGATGACATCTCGTTGAGCTTGGCTCGTCGCTACGGTTATTGAATCGCAGATACCTGCCTCCCGTAATTGTCGAACTACTCGCTGCACCATCGACTCTTTCGAGCCGTCAGGTGCTGTCAGTAGTTTTATAAATTGTTTGGATCGTGTGCTGTTGGAAAGCGGCCACAAGCGTTTGCCTGAACCGCCGGATAGTAGTATGATTTGCATAGATGCTATTTTTGCAGGGTTATCTTTCCGCCCGCATCGGATTGCACAGAAAATCCTCGTAGGCAAGCCGTATGCCGTCTTCCAGTTCCGTCCGGTAAGTCCAGCCCAGCGCGGTAGCTTTTGACACGTCAAGCAGTTTGCGAGGCGTACCGTTGGGACGTGTGGTGTCCCAGCGGATCTCGCCAGTATAGCCGATAATTTTCGCCACTAATTCTGTAAGTTCCTTTATGGTCAGTTCCTTGCCCGTTCCGGCATTCACCGTTTCGTTGCCGGAATAGTTGTTCATCAGGAAGACGCACAGGTTGGCGAGGTCGTCCACATAGAGAAATTCTCTCAAGGGACTGCCGTCGCCCCAGCAGGTAACAAAGGGCAGGTTCTGTTCCTTTGCCTCGTGAAACCGGCGGATTAGCGCGGGGAGCACATGCGAGTGCTCCGGGTGGTAGTTATCGTTCGGACCGTAGAGATTCGTAGGCATTACGCTGATAAAGTCCGTTCCGTATTGTAGGTTCAGATATTCGCAGTATTTCAGTCCGGAGATCTTTGCCAAGGCATACGCCTCGTTGGTTTTTTCCAATTCCGAGGTCAACAAGCAACTTTCCTTCATCGGCTGCGGAGCCATGCGTGGATAGATACACGATGAACCAAGAAATTCCAGTTTCTTGCACCCGTTTTTCCATGCCGAATGGATGACGTTCATTTCAAGCACCATATTCTCGTACATGAAGTCGGCCAACGCAGATTGGTTGGCTATGATACCCCCTACTTTGGCTGCTGCCAAGAAAACATACTCCGGCTGTTCCTCGACGAAGAAACGCTCGACAGCCTCCTGGCGGGTCAGATCGAGTTCCTTATGCGTGCGGGTGATGATATTGGTATATCCCTGACGCTGCAATTCGCGTACGATAGCCGAACCGACCATGCCCCGATGTCCGGCCACATATATTTTTGCGTTTTTGTCCATCATGGCTTCCCTATTTTACGATGCCTTTTTCAAGATATTCGGCAAGATTGGTTCTTACCTGTTGCGATGCACACTCCACGGCCACTTTTGCCATATCGGCATCCACCATGATTTTTACAAGTTGTTCGAAAGAGGTCTTCTGCGGATTCCAACCCAATTCTCGTTTTGCTTTAGATGGATCTCCCCAAAGATTTACCACATCGGTAGGCCTGTAAAAATCAGGAGAGACCTCGACAAGCACCTTGCCGGTCTTGCAGTCAATGCCTTTTTCGTTTTCACCTTCACCATCAAAACGCAGTTCGATTCCGGCATAATGGAATGCCAATTGGCAGAACTCGCGCACGGAGTGTTGTTCACCTGTAGCAATCACGAAATCATCCGGTCTATTGTTCTGAAGAATCAACCACATACACTCCACGTAATCCTTGGCATACCCCCAATCACGTAATGACGAAAGGTTGCCCAACAATAGCTTGTCTTGTTTATCTTGCGCAATACGGGCAGCAGCCAATGTAATCTTACGGGTGACAAAAGTTTCACCCCGACGTTCGCTCTCATGGTTGAAAAGGATACCTGAACAACAGAACATATTGTATGCCTCGCGATATTCCTTTACTATCCAATATCCATAAAGTTTTGCCACAGCATATGGGCTGTACGGATGGAATGGAGTGTTTTCACTCTGAGGCACTTCCTCCACCTTACCATAAAGTTCACTAGTAGAGGCTTGGTATATGCGGCACGTTTCAATCATGTCACATTGGCGCACAGCTTCCAGAATACGCAATACGCCTGTCGCATCTACATCCGCAGTAAACTCAGGGGAGTCAAATGACACCTGTACATGGCTTTGTGCTGCCAGATTATAAATTTCATTCGGTTTTACGTTCCTTACAACCTGCAGGATACTCATAGAATCGCCTAGATCTGCATAATGCAGATGAAACTTAGGATGACCTTCCAAATGGGCTATCCGCTCCCGATAATCTACGGATGAACGACGAATAGTTCCATGGACGTCATATCCTTTCTCTAATAGGAACTCGGCCAAAAATGAGCCATCTTGACCAGTGATACCTGTGATTAATGCAGTCTTCATTATTTGTCTTGATTTGATATTTGATTATGTTTCTTCCATTCCATATAAAGTAATCTAGGTAATGTAGTTACAATACAACTGCAACGTTTCAGTTGTTTCATGGGATCGCACATTATCCGGAACAGGAACTCCATATGGAGTTTTATCATCCATTGTGGAGCACGTTTTTCATCTGTTCCACTATGAAATTTAAATGCTGCACCAACTGCAATCATAACACCATAATTCAAAAATGGCTTTAAGCGGTTCATGAATATTTCCTGCTTAGGAGCACCTAAAGCGACCCATATAATATCCGCTCTGTCAGCCTTGATCATTTGAGCTATGCTTTCATAATCAAAGTCATCGACAGCCCTATATGGCAACTCGACAAATTGCATATTGGCAACATCCGGATTTTCTTTCAAAAGATTATTCCGCAAGCCATTCAACGTAGCCTGCGATGTCCCCATAAAAATCATTCGATATTTCCTTGAACGGATAATATTCATAAATATCTGACTTCCGCAATACTGTTTGTATTGCTTCCCATATATCCAGCGGATATATAACGGCACATAGCTGCTGTCGCAGATGGAGAACATGCCGCCGTTCACCACCTTCAGATATTCCGGGTCCCGGTTAGCCATACTCAGAACGACTCCATCTGCCACGCAGATGTAATCTGCTGTACCAATTTGCAACTGCCGAGCAATCCGTTCATGAACGGATTCCCGATCGAATTCGTAACTAATATTAAAATATGTATTCATATATAGGATATAAAGCCATATCGGTCGAGTTGGTGCGATATGGGCTGATGATAAAGTAAATGGAATTTATCTCCGGCCTAAAGACTGTTCATACAACTGGTGCCGGTGAGAATAAATTACCTCTGAACGGTATTTCTTTTATCTATATAAAACTTTGTTTAACTACCTGTACTTGTCTGAGCGGATATAGTTAAATCCGTCGGTATAGGCTTTCAGATAGGTCTTGAATATTTTGAAGTCGCCTTTCTTGATCCCCTTCAGCAAGGCGAAAAAGGAGGTGAAGAAAATCCTCCGCGCGAAGCACAGCGACGAAAGCTACCGCTTGTCATCGCAAAGATATATGAAACGATGCCAGAAAATCACCCCGTTGCGTGCCAACGCATAGATGTTGTTGATATATTTGTCCATGTTTACAAGGGTTGCTCCCGCGTCAAGGTGAAAAAACTCACATCCATGTTTATTGCAATCCTGTTTCCGGACAAGTCAACTTGTAGTACAGCAGCATGTCTTCGGGCAGCGCATAGACAGTATCCTGCAGCCACATCTCTTCACCAAAGTGTATTCCCTTCATGGCACTTGCAAGTCCGAAGATACAAGCTCCAGCCCCGCTTTGATTGTAATATTGGCGTCCTTTCTTAATAATAGTGTTCACTACGAAGCCTCCAGTGCGTCATACTTTTACCACGAAATCCTCACGCAGCTTGCGGGTGATGCTTGAGCCCATCAGCCACCTTGTCAGCAGCTTGAGGCGGGAAGAATACCTCTCCATATCGTTAAATTATTTAACAATAGGAGAAACTAATTGTGCCCCCGTCCTTGAAATCGTACCAAACAACTGTTCTACAAAATCGGCATCAAACTCGACATCATCGTCCAACGCAAGTATGTAATCGCTTTGATAGGCATCAAATCCAGCCACCCTCTGCGACACCATCCCCTGAGAGAAAGCACAAACCACTCCCAGCCCTGCCTTTCCGCCGGGAGAGGATAGCCGTGCGGCAGAACCACTATCACCTCTTGCGGCCGGATGCTCTGCTTTGCAATGCTGTCGAGCGGCCTAGCATATTTGCTTCCGGCCGTTCCAAGTGTGCGTATCGCTACACTATATGTTCCCGTTCTTGTCGTATATGTACTAAAAGTTTAAAAATTTAATCGTCTAAGACTTTTGGCGAATAACCTAAACATGATAGCAATAGGAACAAATACTAAAAGGGTGGTTAAGAATATAACAATAGGTTCACCAGAGAAATAAATATACGGTTGAAGGAATCTTGAACCGGTGAATAATATGGAATGCAGAAACCACAAGAACATACTTATCCCCCCAAAAAAACAAAGAATGCGGGATAGCCAAAGTTTACAAATGTTGTTCATCAAAGATATCAAAGCGAAAATAAGAGCGAAAGCAATTAGGCCCTCACAAACAGATGCAAAAACTGCAAATAATGAATTGTAATAAAAATGAGACGAAATATACAGGAGTATAATTCTGACTAAAACCATAGCTCCCAATATCAGCAAACAAAACCAAATCCTTTTAAAATATTTATTTAAGGCATTATTCAGGTATTCGAAGAGCCTATATTTTGATGTGAATATTCCCATGAGGGACGCAGCAAAAGGCGTCCAATATCCTGCAACCCCATAATACGAAAGCGCTAATAGTACGCAGAGGCAGCCAATAGCAGACAGACTTACAAGCAGAGGACTTTTTACCCTGAAACATCGGTTTAGTATAGGGTAAGCCGCAACCAACAGGATATAATAAAGAACATACCATGCGAAGCAGACATTCATCCAATCCGTATAGAAACCCACCTCAAGGCCAAACATATTTAATATTGCAGCGGAGGGTGTCGGGAGCTTCTCATTAAAAAGCCATCCAATTACCCAAAAGAAGATACATACGAGCCAATATGAAAAAAGGAATGAAAAAATTCTTGCCACCCGTTTCCTTGCGGTATCATACAGATCCGATCGCTGGTAAATGGAGTAACCGCTTTGAAAGGCAAAAATATAAATGCATATATTCCCTATTCGAGCGGTCAACCAAACTATATAGTTGACATATTTACCTAACACAGAATCTACACTAATTCCATCAATCAACCAATTAGGGTAGGAAAACAGATGATGCCATATCATTAAAAGTATCGCAATACCAGCAATCATTTGTGATTCGGCCTTCCCGTAATACCCCTCCCCGTTTTGTAGGCTAATGTTTTTCATATCAACAAGATATGCTCCTTTTTAAAACAGCAAGAAATCGATAAAAGGTATCACTCACCAATCCAACGGGAGGGATAAAAGGGAGGAATCTTCTTATCGAAGCATTTATCTTACGCAACTTAAATTTTGCCGGGATAGTGACATTTTCAGAAAACTCCCTATCGTCATATACGGCATGGATAATTTTCAACCATTTATCACCAAAAGAATCAATAGAGAAGAGATTCTTTATATTTGCTAAGTTTGAGGAGCAATCAAAATTATTTTCAAGGAGCGATGATGCGATAGCAGAAGCAAGATTCCTTGTACGACTTACCATAATGTTGGGAAAAGGGACAGTGTCAATATAACCGCTGCTCCATTTTGTTACCACCTTGCATCCGCATAGTTGCATCTCTACGGCGCAAATGCAAAATGTCTCTGTATCACCATCAGGATTAGGAATTCCGACACGACATTTTGTCATTATCTCGTATTTCTCTTCACCTAATTGTCCATGTAAAATTACAGATGGGTGAAGCGATCCGCTTTTCGTAGACAAATACTTGCCAAACTTTTTTTCATAATTCTCAGCAGCGATTCCAAGCGGTCCCATCTTGAAACGCCCGCCATATAAGTTTGCAGAACCTATGACATGAAGTCGAGCATCAGGTACAAGACGAAGTACCTCAGGCCAAGCCTTGGCCAATACATGAAATCCCTTCGATTCATCAAGAGCCCCCATGAAGACTGCATCATGTGGCCTGATATTAAATGGCATACACTCCCGATTCCTATGGATATTATCATTTACTGAAACTGCGTTGAAAACGAACGAAGATTTTTTAATTACAGGATTGTCAATATAATTCAAAAAGTGTCCGCGACTGACAAATACTACTTTTCTTATCGCATCCCATCGAGAGAACAATAAATGTCGGTAAAGAGAACCTACGCAATGACACCATAGAATCACTTTTAATTCAGACAAACGATTCAAGTCCTTGATTATGTTGAGAGGCCAACGAGAATCTATTAGCAGGATGTCAATGTCATGTTTCTTTACCTCATTAGGCATATCAGCCGGATACACACCATTTATTGAGATGATATGGTCAGGCAAGGTGTACCTGCCTGTTTGGAATATGGTGAGATCGATGTCAGAATGTATATTACTTGTCAAATAAATGGAGAGCATCACAAACTCATATTCAGTACCGCCTATTCCGGGATTGCCATTTTCGACAATATGGCGACAATCAATCTGCCGATTAGGAGTGCCACCGATATAGATACCTAATTTCATCTCAATATGACATTTTAATGTTTAGTTTATTGACCGACCAGAACAAGAAAAACAACAATAGATTAGCCCTTATCTTCAGAAGCAGATAAGGTACAAGCGCTTTAATATTCTTGAACCCAATTTTAGAGAGGGAGATACATTCCTGTACAGTGGCGTTGTTTACATAGGATTTGAAAGCTTTGTAGTCATTAGTTTTTGACAATAGATAAGCCAACTCAAAACAACTCATTATACAAGAGCCACCAAATAAAGGCAAGGCCTTTTTACCAGTTTTACTTTCAAAAATCCGCCCCAAACGTATGCGTTGTTCAAGCATGTCTAATTTATTCTGTAAAGAGTTGTGTCCGTTGATATTGGAATACATAAGTCCATCCTTACGGGGGAAATAATTATAGAGACAGTCATCAATGCTTGTCAATGAATCGGCCACCAATAAGCATTCAGCATTAAAGACCATATCTTCCCCTACCTTTATTTTCTCAAAGACAATGTTGTTTTTTTGAAGAAAACTTTTCCTATAAATCCAGCGCCATACCTGACCGGTTTCTTTATCGGGCATAAGCCCCCCCCCGCTCAGCCAGTTATGAAATCTCTCAAGGCTTAGGCCATATATTCGAGGGAAGAGCTTCTCTATTATTTGCTTGTTAGAGGACAAATTGTAATGTTCCAGCGGTGTTACAGGTTCAAGTCTACCAGTCCAGTCTGTATTGAATCCAAACATTATCATATCACATCCTGATTGCTCCATTTCTTTGGATGCCCGTAGAATAAAGTTATGCTCCACATAATCGTCCGGATCGACAAACATTATGTATTTCCCATCTGCATTTTCCATTCCTGTATTCCTCGCAACAGACACACCTTCATTGTGTTTGTGAATAATCTTGATACAAGCGTGTTTTGCCGCTGCCGATTCAAGTATTTCAGATGTAGTGTCCGTCGACCCGTCGTTTACAAAAATGAGTTCCTTGTCAGGATAATAGTTGGAAACCAGTGAATTTATACATCTGTCAAGATATTTCCCAACATTATAACATGGAACAATTATGCTTACCTTCGGATAATTCATTTTAGAATTTCTTTATAAATTTCGACAGTTTGTTCTGCTTTTGATTCCCATGTTAGGGAGTGGCGGTGTAAGAGTATTTTTTCTGAGATTCTATTTAGGATGGATCTATCATTGTATAGTCGATTCAATACTGACGCGAACTCCATCACGGATTTATCTGGATTGGAAAGCTCTATCGTAATACCTGCAAAGCTTTTGACTATCGGGCCGAAACCACATGTGTTAAAGCTAACTATTGGAAGTCCAACAGATATTGCCTCAAGCACAACCGTTGAAGTCGCCTCCATAATCGAAGTGAAAAGCATGAGGTCGGATTCGGTCATCATTTTTTTTACCAATTTATTGGGCACATTCCCATGCCAGAAACATTGCATCTCTATGCCTCCCACCTCTGCCATTTCATACATTTCCTGCATTACAACTTTCGATCCCGATCCACATATATGGAATTCTATATTTCTGTTATTCAAAGCTATTATTGACCGAAGGGCAATAGGCAGTTGTTTCCGGAAATCAAACTTTCCTACCCATATTATTTTTAATGGTTCATTCGCATCGCTTTCTTTCTTAACAAGATCAGGAATTATCTCAACACCGGTTTCATTTATCAAAATACTATCCTTATGATGGACTGTCTTGATTACATCCTGCACACCCTTTACTGCTGAAATGATTACATCGGCTCGCTGTATGGCGGCTTTAACGCGCGGAGAATAGGTGTATTGAAGGCGGTTCAAAATGTTCTTGAGGCTATTAAAATATCTTTGTTTAGCCGGCACTCCTCTCAGATATTCCATCGGCATGAGTTCCATTCCCCCGACAGGCCCCCATACGAAAGGAATCTCCTTAATCTGCCAAAGGTAGCCCGGTTCGCGGAATCCTACCATGTTAAGCTGATGTATCACGTCTATGCGATGGTCTGCAATTATATTTCTGGCACAAGCCAACGCTCTCTTTTGCCATTTGCGGTAATGGCTATAGAAACGCCAGTCTCCTTGATTCCAACACATTTTTCGCACCTTATCCGAGGTGGGCAGGTAATGGAACGTGAGATTGTCTCTTTGTGGCAGATTTTTAAGCGTATATTCAATTTCCTCACGCCACTCACCTTCGGTAATCACATCCAAATGGCAATATTTGGCAAGGTTGATGACCCAATTCCAACCCATACCCTGCTCGCTACCCCAGTTGGGGCAGATGGCATAGACATTAGCAAGTATATTTATCATGACTTTCAGATTTTTGCTATGCAGAACAAGAGGGAATAAAGAGAAATGTGTAATAAAAAGTCCCTCAGTTTCTCAGATTGAATCTGCGTATCAGTCTCTCTGACAACGGTAATATGAGATGTCGTTCAACAAATTTGAAAGAGGCTGATATGAGTTTTGTTATTACCAGAGAACAAAACCAATAAAGGACAAAAAGAGCCACCAAATATCCGATAGCGTAAAGGTGCGACTCATGTATATACAACTGATGGATATGTCCGTATAAATACTTAACTCCAAACATGCCATCCTGTAACAAATAACATCCAAGTGCGGCAGATGCAAGGATGTTGATAAATCTGCATCGGAAATTGAACTTTAAAAAGCCCAATAGTATTAAAGCAGATGAAAGGATATTGATAAAGCTGTTATATGATGTACACGAAAGAATATCTGTTAAGAATAATGCAGCAGCTCCGATTGTCAGCAGGGAAACGGCAAATATCAAACATTTTATACCATTCAGTTGTTGTATTATACTGTAATCTCGCCTGATATATGCTGCCAGACAGTACATATAGACACCTTGCAGGAAGGTGAAACCATTGCTGTTAGAGAGGTTATGGCCTATACCGCAACTGTAGATCGTAAACAGAGAAAATATCAGGATGAACAATCTTAACTGTTTTAAGGACATGCCATCTATTCCGGCATTTATCAAGGGCGAGCATATCATCAGAAACAGGTATACCTGTATGAACCAGTATCTACTATGACTTATCGGGAAGAATATCAGACTTAACCAGTCGGAGACAGAAACATATTCGCCAACAGAATATAGTAATAAAAGATTGACACACCCCCAAAAGAACAGGGTGAAAATCAACTTTGATACATTTCTGACGGATGCTTTAATCCTGAAATATCCTGAGATTAGAAAAAACAGATTAACACCGCAAACACAATACGTGGTAAACAATACATATATTTCTCTTGAAATTGCACTTTCGCCTATTCCATGAAGCATAAAATGGCCGATGAGAATCATTGACATAGCAATAATTCTCAGCAATTCTATATTACTTTCACGGCATTTGCCGGATGGACTCCGCAAAAACGCCCCAACATTTTCCGGCCGTGATGGATTGGATGGAAGTGGGGGGGGGGGTAACTTATTGACATTGTGCTGTTTATGTAAACTTTATTCCCGTTTTAGATAGAAAGGAGCTGATTTTATTCAGCATAATAGCTGTAATAATGGATGAAATAACCAACACTATATATCCAATCGAATTAGTTATTCAATTTCTCCTGGATGTATTTCAAATGACATCCAGCGTCATTATCCAATTCAAACCTCGGACGAATCATTTTAGCCGGATTACCTCCGACGATAGTCATTGGAGGAACATCTTTTGTCACAACTGCACCTGCGGCAATGACGGAACCATCACCAATATTCACACCTCCCATAATAATTGCGCCATGGCCTATCCATACATCGTTCCCAACAATCGTTGGCTTGTCAATCCCTCGTGGGGAGTTCCATATAGTTTGTCCGACGCAATCAAAGCGATGTTCATTTTTCCCGATGAATGATACATGGGCCGCGCAAAGCACAAAATTTCCAAAATGAATATCAGCAGATACATGACAATATGGTCCTAACTGGACATGATGTCCAAAAGTCATGATCTTATTTGGCGCGTTCAAGTGGACTGTCGAGTGAATACGAGTCATTCCATTGGTCTTTATCCAGCGCTGACATATTTTGAATCGAATGAAACTTCGTATCCAATTTGCGATACCTCTTAGTTTATGAACAATCAGAGATCTACCGACGGTTACATTTCCTATTTCGTAATTTCCTGGCATAATTCAAAAATTCCTTTAGCTGCCGTAAGGGGGGTGTAATTAGCTATTATTTCTTTCGACCTTTTTCCCATGTTAGATAAATTGGCATTGTGGAAAGCGGCCAGCATTTTAACAATACTTGATTTTTCAAGCGGGTCAAAGAGGTATCCATTCTTGCCTTCCTCAATCAGTTCGACATGACATCCATTGTAGGGAGTCGTTGCGATTGGTTTGCTGCAAGCCATAGCTTCAGGTACGACAAGACTCCAATTGTCTTCCAAAGTAGGCATGACTGAAATATCGGCAATAGCTAAATACTCTGCTATATGGTCATATGAGATCTGGCCTACAAATTTGATGGATTTTTCGTTTCTGTATATACTCTGGAGATCCCGACCCAACACTCCTTGACCCGCTACAATGATTGCGTCATCTGGGAAATTATTAATGTGTTCACTCCAGCCGGATAAAAGTTCCTTTATTCCTTTGCGCTCAACCAATTGTCCAACAAAAAGGAAGGTTAAGCCTCCGTCCTTAATATCAAGACTTTTCTTCAAATCGGATTTAACGGATTCCGGACAGGACTCTACAGCTTTACCGAGTTCCTCCCCATCGGCGACCATGCAGCCTTCGACTTTCGGTATTTTGGCGAACCCCATATTGTCAAGATACTTTCTTGTCAAACTTCCGTTTATCAGGAATCCGTCTACGAATTTTCCAATTAGTTTTCTGTAGAATATCCGCCATTTAGGGGCATTTCGCTCAACAAATTCCGTGCGCTCATAGAATACACAAACTTTTCTGCGGAATGATTTCAGCACTGCAGCAAAAGTCCACTGGAAGAATCCATCGCTGATTATGACATCAGGATTTACTTTCGATATTGCATGTAGCAATCCGCTCTGATAAGGTATATCTACATAGCTGTTGGCAAAATTACTATCGGGTTTGCCTATGGTGAAATGCTTTTCCTTTTCGAGTGCAATAGCATGATCTCCCAAAGTATCTTTCATTTGTTTATGGACAAGTGGTGTAACGGCGTCCTTAGAGTAGGCCATGTAGAACTGCCCGTTTGTTAAGCGGTTAAGTTCCTTGTAAACCGGGACGCGATAATTGCCAAACCAACGGCAGAGCCAAAGTATTCTCATAATATCTCAAATTATAAGCCCAATAATTTTCTTAATCGGTTGGTTTTAATCAAAAAATCAAGAATATACACAATCCCCACTGTTATTGAAAGACACAATCCCCATTCAAAGAACCAATTATCAGTATCAATATAATGATTTATAATTAGTAGTGGATACATGTGAATCAGATATACCGTAAAAGAAGTAGCCCCTAACCATTGTATGTATTTGCTACTTATAAAACGTAAAAATAAGGATCGAACCGGAGTGGAAAACAATAGCATTATTACGCCAATAGAAAATATAAAAGAGCTTGGCTTTATCCCGGTACGGCAACTGCCATTAAGACTGTATATATAATACATCTCACCTATTTGTAATCCAAGTCCAATCAGCGCTAGTCCCCCTCCTATAATAGGAGATTTTAGATATCCAAATTTCCGGAAAAATATTCCTAACATAAAAAATATTATCCAGAGATAAACAGGGCCGGCATATACGATCAATGGCAATACTACCATCTGAATATTAATGATATACGACGTAATTATTATCATAATCATTGAAACGGCACAAGCTACAATCAGGGAGATTTTCGGATGCTTGACCAATGTTGGTGCTAGAATATAGCATTGCATTATCACGATCACAAAATAATACACACTATACCCGCATAAAAAGAATGTTATTATTTGTTTTAAATAATATACATATGAGTTCATATTTGGCAAGTCTAATATGAACCATCCGGCAGAATATATTAAACACGGATAATACACACGCAAAGCCTTTGCCTTTATATATTTAATATAATCAAGGCCACCGGCGGTATCGTAACGCTCAACGGATTGTACCACTAAATAGCCAGAAATCGCTAAAAATATGGGGACGGCAGCATTACAGATAGAGCGAACAATAATCTGGCTGATATTTACAATAGTAAGATCAAACGTCTTAATATGGTACGTATGGCAGCCTACCACTAATATTATTGCTATTGCCTTTAATATATCATAATACGGATCCCGTTTATGGGAACCCAGGCATCAGAGTTGCTCATTTTTTATAATCGCCGATTACAAATTGATAATAATTATATGTTTGATTTATAATATTTCTAAGACTGAAAACATCAGTGATTCTCTGTTTAGCTGCATTCGACATCTCCAACCGTTGTTGAGTTGTCATTTGAGAAACTTCCCAGATTTTATTTGCCCATAAATCCGGTTGCTTAGGAGGAAGGAGAAATCCACTTCTCCCATCCTCTATGATTTCAGACATTCCTCCTGAATTGCTACCGATAACGATAGCTCCTTGCGCCATAGCCTCGATACAGACCATCGGCATGTTCTCCCACCATGAAGGGAAACATACAACGACAGATGAAGAATATAATGCTTTGAGGTCCTCCTGCGGTAGTTTGCCTAGTATTTTAAGCCATGATACCGACTTAAATTTTTCTTTCAATCCATCTCCGTATGTTCCTGTCTTACCCGCCATCTCCAGAGTGATATTTATTCCCCTTTCATGTAAGTATTTGCAAGCCTCTACCAAATCTCCCGCACCTTTCCAATCACATACAGTCCCTGCGAAAAATACGGTATCGTATTTTATGCGCTTCTCATCGTACTGTGTGATCTTTAAGAAATCATTTTGAAGTGGATTGTAGATAACTCTAATGCCAGTCGTGTCAAGCCCGACATATTTTCCCACCCAATCTTTCAAAGATGCTGAACATGATGTAATATAAACCCCATTATCCCTTAAAATCTGCAATTCCTTCATTCCTGAATAATAGTACAAGAGATTGGAGAAATTCAATTTCTGCAGGGTGAAATTCTTGTGATCTAAAAGAGCCGGAGTATGAAGTCTATAAACTATCGGGATATTGAGATTATTGAGATATAATCCTTCCGCTCCATATTCAGCGACTTCAATAATATCCACATTGTCAAGCTTAGAAACAGCATCACGAATTTTTTTTCGATAAGAATGGAATCTATATATGAATCTGAACTTTTCTATAATTCCCGAGTCTGGTTCAGATGCCTTAATGCAAAAATCGCCACCGGACAACCGTATTATTCTTACGGAATTACTGATTTCATCAGATTCAGTCCGTGTGTCATCGCTTGCGGCAATGACAGTCACCTGATGTCCTTTTGCCGCAAATCCTTCAGCCATGATTTTGAGATATGTTGCAATACCACCGCCCCTATGCGATGGCGGGTATTCCCGACTGATATATACGATATGCATGACAAGAGCAAGTTATACAAGATACATCCAATGGAAGTTCCCGGTCCAGAAATAGTAAATTGAGTTTGATAATATATCAAATACAGAAGCATATATCCAACCTGATTCATTATGGGTCATAAAAAAACGAAAAATAAAAAAGGTTGAAGACAAAGCCCAATATGGTTTACTCCATGGATATTTTTCGAATAACACCGGAAGTAACAATGGAATAAACGAATATGAATAGTAGAAGAATCGGTATTGGATCAGCGGCGACTTTGTAAACGACATTACAAATATGAGCAGAAGAATACAGATATAGACAATTGGCAATATGGTTTCCAATCTCATTTTTTCAAAATCATCTTCTACTATATAGTCATGCCTATATTTAAAAAGTATTTTTCCTGCAACAACCATCAGGGGAATAAATATAAAAAGCATAATTGACAATGCCATAGTTCCTCCATCCGAATACCCAGTATTCCCATACATGGACAATCCATAGTCCAACGCATTTATTCCGGTCGAACCTCCAAAGAGATTTCCTATTATACCGTTAAAAACAATAAAAGGGATGAAGCACCCTAAAACAACAACAATACGTTTGATATTCATCCATGAATAAAACCAAGGCACTAAAGATAATAGAGCAATAAATACGGCAGAGGTATGGATAAGAACTGCCGTTGCTAAAAAGATCCAATTATTTCTCCCTTCGACAGCTCTGTAAACCAAAGCATAAATTACAATAGCCCCTGCAAGCACCTGCCTAATAATCTGAAGCGTCATCACGAAATACTGAGTAAAAAATGTCAGGATGAGCACTCCGCATATCAGTGCACCTTTGGGAATATCCATTTTCTTAAACAACTTATAGGCCGCAAGATAATGGAAGATGTAAATGGCGAAACTAATAATAAAATAATATAATCTTACACTGCCAAATGTGAGCCAATAAAGCAACCATGTAATGAGACTGAATACAGGTTCTTTGCCAGAGCCGCCCCAAGCATTAAATACAGTACCTTTGAATCCAACTTCCGGAACACTCAGGAATATCCTTGTATAAACTCCTTGATCCCCAGAAATAGATTTGGTTATGTTAATGAGACTAATCCATGCAGCGGTAATAATCATGAATGTGATCAGATCACGATGATTGTTGTCATAGTCATTATTCGAGTTGATGGCAATAAGCAAGCTCATAATTAAACCTAAAGTAGGATTAATTATGAAGAATATCAAAGTGGCCAACAAACCACCATATCCATTATTGGTTTTTTGCATGTAACCGATTCTAATCACAATCGCGCTTTAAAATATGACAATAACTTAGACGCTTTATTCCAGATTTGTCTATACCTCTGTTTCCTGATATAATTTAAGATGAAAGTATCAACATCTTTATTGACAAAGTCATTCATATCTGCAGATCCAGACTTGCCACCAGAAACACATTGCGCAGCTTTATCCTGTAATCCAAGTCTCTTAATCACAATTGTTCTTTGGGTGAAGCTGATCGCCGAAAGATAATTGAAGATTATGTTCCAACAGTTATTTATAGCATGACTGATAGTGCTGGAATACAAGTTCTTAGAATCGTTCCTTAATTCGTCAAGAAATAAAGAGAGTGATACTACGTTTTCTATCTTTTTCTCATTTATTAACGAAGAGGCAGCATCTGAGTATTTTCTATAACAATATATTACTTGTGGTATGTAGATACAATTATGGATATTCCTCATCACTGCAAACAGAAACCATGCGTCCTCCATGTATATTTGGCCTTCTTTGAATAAAATGCCGTTTATACATGATTTCCTAATCCACATTAGCCATAAAAAATATTCAGTCTTAATATACTTGGAATAGAATCTGTTTATATCATCACAAGAATAAATCCTTGATTTATTTATCACTTTTTTGTTGGAAGTGAATAATTTATTCCCTGAAATGTCAATTGCATCAAATTCTCCTCGAAGAATATCAGTTACCGGATTAAGTTTAAGAGTTTCGTAAAAGGTTCGTAAAGAATGGCATGGTAATAAATCATCTGCATCTATAAACATTATAAATTCGCCCGATGATATGCACAGCCCCTTGTTACGAGCAACAGACACTCCTTGATTCTGTTGGGTTATAAGACGGATTTTTCTGTTTATCGATATATATTCCTCACAAATTTTTTTAGTATTATCGGTACTTCCATCATCAATTATGATTAATTCCCAATCGTGGAAATCTTGATTAAGAATACTTTCAATACATTGCCGTATAAACCTTGAGGCGTTATATGCGGGAATAATTATGCTTACGACAGGCATACTTATAGTAATGAACTGATTCGATGAAAGATGCTTCTGTAAAACATTGAAGAGGGCAATAGGTGTCCAAAGGGGATAATTCTCTTAAATTTTCTGTTCCACTCAGACAAGCGATATTCTTTCGTAGGCTTAGGTTTTAGGAGAAAACCTATATTTCCTGCCTGCTGGAGCGTATCGAACAGTTCAATCCACCGTTTTGAGACAGTAGAAAAGTCAAAAGACTTGACAAAATCTAATGTACCCAAATAATCGTTGTCTGTTTTTTTTAGCTGCCGGACTACACTTTCTGCGAGATCGTCAGGCGTTTTATAAAGGTCTCCGGTCTTATATACCGTATCCTTAAAGCCTCCATAGTTTATGGTTGATATTATCGCACCATATAATTGCATTTCCAAAGCTGCTATACAAAATGTTTCACTTATACCGGATGGATTGGGGACTCCGACCTTTGTACGATTCAAGATAACAGCTTTTTCTTTTCCCATAACGCCGTAAAATGTTACGGAAGGGAATAACTTGCCATCGTCTCCAAGCAGATGTGGCATGAACATATTCTCATAAGACTCTTCCGCGATACCCCATATTCCAAGTTTCTGATTCCGATCATATAATTTGCTGCCGCCAATTACATTTAAATGTGCGTCGGGGACAGCGTCTAATATTTTTTTCCAAGCTTTTGCAAGAAAATGGAATCCCTTATAATCTACCAAATTCCCCAAAAATGTTACTTCATTCCGTCTATCTTCAAATGGGAGAATATTGCATGACTGAGTCCGTATAAAGTAATTAACCGGGTAGCCATTATATATTACGACAGATTTATAGAATGCCTGATGGTCACGATACATCTGTAACTGTTCGTCTCCGACGCATACTATACATGCAATTCGACGGTTTTTTGCCAATTGGGACAATTCAGATCTTTTAATAAAATTGTGTGCCCACATTATTACCATCACATTGGATGGTAAATCTTCGATAATGTTTAAATTAGCGAGAGAGTATCTCAAAACTACGGAATCAACTGAATGGTCAATTACACTCCGTTGCAAATCGTTATCAGACCCTACCTGAATACAATTGTCATGATGCGGCAAATGTTTAGTAGAATTAGCCATTAACATAATGCGATGACTATTGTCTTTCATTTGCCATAAATAGAACGGAATGGCAATAAACATATATTCAGAACCTCCGATTCCGGGATTTCCGCTCATCGGATTAGAACAGTCTACATCGCTGATATTTTTATTCTGTAAATAGAAACTTATATTCATGAGAGTGCATTAATCAAGAAATCTGATGATTCCTTACGATATTTACTAAGAAGCATATTAACCTTATGGTAGTTAATTCCCTCTATGGGGAGCATTATTTCATCTGGATTGACAATCAATCGGCTCTGTAATTCAAACATGGATAAAAGACTTTCAAATCTTGAATTACCTCTTGCACTATTTCCAAAAGTCAGAAAATTGCGATTGAAAATAACTGAGAAGACTGTTCCATGAAAGGAATCTGTCAAAACAAATTTTGATTCAACTATATTTTTCAGCCAACTTTCAATAGAAGGATATCTCAGGGAACGAATCTTTTCAATCAGCGAAGAATCGCTATATTCGGGTTTGTTGATATTTACGGGCTTTAATCCAAGATTTCTCGATAGAGTATCAATCCATCTCTGTTTTTGCGGATTATTATCGAGTATATAATATGCCAACGAGTCTTTCTGCTTTAAATCTCTTATTCCTGCCAATCTCAAATAATAATCTTTATCCATCAGCATTGTTGGATCCAATACCCTCGAAACGTTATTTATGCCAAATACATTTTGCATAATCTGCACACCATCATCTTCTCTCACTGATATTGCTTCAAATCTACGAAAATGAGTTTTGAGAGTGTCGATTTCATGTTTATTGGCTTCGAATCTGTTTTTCCCGAAACTTGGTGCGTAGGCGATAAGTTTCTGACTCGGCAATGCATCTATTCCGAAATAATACAGCCCCATTTTTTCAATACAGGCACTATTCCATATCTGATCACTTCCTGTTATTATCGCATCTATGTTGGATAAGGTTGAATTCAAGGAAGATTGATCTTTAACTGGAGCGGTCATATTCCAGTGCTGATTCTTAAAATCTATTATCAACTTATTGCTCCATAACCGTCCAATCATTTTGCCTATAAGATTTCCCCCCCCCTCTTCTTTTTTCCAACCTCGATTGATTATCAATGGATTATGGCCAATTCCTCTCAAATAATCAAACAATGCTGTTGCTTGGAGTATCGCACCATAATTATAATTGAATTCAAATGTTATAATTCCAATTCTCATTTTGATAAACTTTTAATCAAGAAGTTGATTGATTTATTCCGCCATAAATCAATTATCGGGTCAATCGCAGAGTAGTCAATTGTTTCTGAAAACAGGAACAGAGCATCATTATAATTATTTAGAAGTCTATTTTCCAATCCGAACATACTGAGGAGGGACTTAAATCGAGCTGCTCCTCTTTCTTCATTCATAATCACTACAAATTGTTTTCGAAATATAATAGAGAACACCATTCCGTGAAATGAATTTGTAATTACATATTTAGCATTCGCTATATTACTTACCCATTCTAAAACGGATTTCATTGTCCGGAATCTATCACGCAGTCTGCCGATTTTCGATTTAGGAGTTTTTCTGACTAATATTTTGTGTATTTTTAGATTTAAATCTTTGCCGATATTAGATAACATCACATCCAGACTATCATTATAATCCAAGATATATGTTGCGATATAATTAATCGCCTGTTTTTTTATCCTGAAATGCCTTCTGTAATCCTCCTTAGTCAGCAACATGGTCGGATCGAGGACTAACTCTGAATCAACCCCGAATTTTTGTTTCAATATGGCAATGCTCGATTTTTCTCTTACAGAGATAGATGAAAAATCACTTATGAGCTCTTTCACTTTAGCCTCTACTTCGGGTTCTGCATTCCAAGATTCTTTCCCTAATGAAGGGGCATACGAAATTTTTTTGATAGACTTATCCGTGATAAAATCCAAAAACAGATTATAACCAAATGAAGTAAAACAATAATCGTCTCTCCAAATTTGGTCGCTTCCTACGATTACCGCATCCAAATTAAATTTTTCAAATTTGCTCCAATCTGTTTGGTGAACTATAAGTTCGGTCTGTGGTTGAAGGTATTCCCGCTCAAATTTTCCGAAACTGTTGAACTTGGCCAATTCCTCTATTCTTCTTGCTATTCTTCCGGATAGAGAAGATATGGCACAATGATATTCAGGTCTTCTATTTAAAATTACTGCATCATAACCATGTTCTATTAGAAAAGTCTTGAGTGCGAACGCTTGTAAAACAGCTCCATAGTTAAAAGCGTAATGCGGTGAAAGCAATCCTATTCTCATATACTTTTTTTATGGATCAATCTATATATTCTATTTGACACTCTTTGTAACAAAGTAGGTGTTATACAATGTTTAAATAACTTTATAATATTGACATTATCTTTTAAATGGCCAAAGAATACAACTCTATTATCGTCAATTCCGGCAGACTCATAATAAGATGCATTGTATTTTCGTATACAATCAATAGACTCTTCCGAAAATCGGAGATTTTCAAGACCAACGACTTCTTTTCCGTATGATATAACCATACTGGTACCCATATCGTCATACATGGTTTGATCAATATCCTTGATGCCCCAAAAATCAGCCAAAGTAAAATCGCTACCTGAATTTCCTCCTTTGAATGGACATTGATAACAGATTGGCCGTAATATCATATTTCTGTTAAATGCCCTATTGTAATAATCTTCGAGGTGAGACACTTCTCTGACACCATTTGACGAGGATATTAAAAAGCTATAATTGCTCCAACCCATAGATTTTGATCTAAAATGTATTGATTTAATATCCGTCAAGTCTATTCCTAAATTACTATCTGTTATAATCTGTTTAAGATACAATCTCCAAATTTTAGGACTTGGAACTCCATGACATATAAAATCAATACAAATAAGATTCTCATAATCTTTGCGTAGAAAATTTTTCAGCCCGGCAATCTGGCAAGGCGTACCCGAAAACAAAACAATACGACCTTCTTCTAAAAAAGTTCTTGTTCTTTTATAGGAATCCCCAATCCGGCTTTGTAGATATTTGGATCCCCTGATTTTTGATAAATCTTGTTCGTTCTGGACACATATATGCTGAACTTCCCAGTTACTATCGAAACCTGCGCCAAAAACAACTCCCCCTTTACCAAGCACTTTTTCAGCAATATAACTGAAAACCGCCCCTGATGAACTGGTTGCCCGTATCGGTTCATTTTCATAGATAGCTGCATATACTTTCTTTATGGCTTGTTTATAAGGCACATTTAAAACAGGACAAACCTTTTCACATATATTACAGTTGATACACCGATCCAAATCAACATGAGGATAACGAAATCCCTCTTTATCTTCATCGAATGAGATGCAAGATTTGGGACATGCTTGCACACAGGCATTACACCCGCAACATTCAGTTGGTTTGGAAATGTTAATCATATCAAATTCCTTTTGTATTTAGAAATTACATCTTTAAAATACTGCCGCTCCCTTTTGTCGAGTCCCCAATAATATGACGTTACACAAACAGAGAAGATAGATAATAAGATAACAAGTATATCTTTAATAAAACTATCTTCCATCGAAACATATAACGAGACAGGAATTATAACTGAAACTGCTCCAACACAGATGCACCTCATGACAACTTTCTTAAAGAACAAAGAAGGTGAAATTTTAGTTAAAGGTGCAACAATATAAATGCGAGCAATAAACGCAATAGCGCAAATAACCAGATGAACGATAAATGCAGATGATGGATTACCTCCCAATTTCAAAACAAAATAGGCAATCGGTACAATCGAAAGCAATAGACATCCAATAATGGACTGATATTTTTTTATCTTACCAGATGCCGATGCTGCAACCATTAATGGATTTGCGACAGCATCAATTATTGTTATCCATAAGATTATACGTAAAAACGTTACAGAATATTCCGGCACTTCTGTTAACCACACATTTAGAATAAATGGAGCCTCAATCATTATGGGCAGGCTAAGCGCATATAGCAGGAAAAATGAAAATTTTGCACTTCGGTACATCAATTCATGCATTTCTGCAAAATGTGAACTTGCATAATTCTTTGTGATTTGAGGATTGACAGCAGTCTGAAAATTAATTGAAAATTGCGTAACTGCAGATTGTACTTGAACTGCAATACCTCTGGCGGCATTTACTGTTGGTCCAAAAAATACGTTAAGTAAAACATTGACACCTTGCGTTGAACCCATTGATGCCAATTGTCCAAACAATCCCCACCCGGCAAAAGAGAACATTTCTTTAAACAACTTTGGCTCAAAAATTCTTCTCAGCCTTGAAGTCTCGAAATTTTTACTGCAATAATGCCAATAGCAGAATCTAATAATTAACGAACATAAAAATATCAGTAACGCATAAAATTCCAACTTCTCAAATGGTGATACTATTAGAAGAAACGCAACCCCTAATTTTAAAAGAACTTCCACTATTGAAATATAGGCGAATGCACTCATCCTCTCATACGCAATGATTAATGCTGTATATGGGATATTTAAAAATGATATCACCATAGAAAGAATTGAGAATTGAAAAACCCAATGAGCGGCATCCATCCGGTCTAGAGGGATCTTCATTTCGTGATTAAGAAACCATAAACCGAATGTTTCTGTTATAATAACAACAATTAATGCTATTAAAAGATGTGTCTGAATACCAGTGTTAAATACAATATTTAGTCGGTTTGTATCATTTTTACCTAATTCAAAAGTGAGATACCGTTGTGTGCTGCCTGCCATCGCTGAATTTAGGACCGAGAACATCGCAACAACACCTCCAACTACATTATACACGCCATAGTCCGTAACACCTAATTGCGCTAATACCACTCTACTTGTATATAAGCTGATTCCCATTGCAAGAATCATTCTCATATACAACAATATAGTATTTTTAGCAATTCGTTTATTATCCATCGAAAATTTAAATTCAGGCGTTGACACTCTTTACCAAGCCGAAGACCTCTTCCACATAAGAGGTGTCGAAATAGTTCTTTCCCAGATCGTAGTTAGAGGGAGCGGCAATGACAACAAAGTCTGCGTCTCGATAGGCGGCCACGCCATCGATGGTCGCTTTCAAGTTCAGCACTCTTTCTGCCAAGTACTTCTCGATATATTCATTCTGTACAGGAGACTTTCGCCAGTTAATAAACTCTACCTTCTCGGGAATGACATCCACGGCCGTTACTTGATGGTGCTGTGCTAGTAGCGTGGCAATACTCATCCCGACATAGCCTGTTCCAGCTACGGCTATTTTATATTTTTTCATTTTAAACGTGTTGTCTGATTGCGGGAACAATTAGAGCGTGTGGCTGAACTTTTTGTAAAAGTTCACATTGAACGGAGGCATGTAAATCACTTCCGGCCATGTCATACATCGTGTATTTCAATAGCAGCTCTGACTTTTTTTGTACATTTCTTCCATATCTCCCCATCAATGAGAGGAGGTTGAGCTGAAACTTTACCCCCATCTCTTTTAAGTGTCGGTAGTCCGGTATCTCCATATAGGCATAGCGTTCCGGATGTGCGAGAACCAGGTGGTAGCCTTTTGCCTTGATGCGGTGCAGGATATTTTCCAGTCCCATCGGGGGACTGAAAAAGGAGGTCTCCACTAACAGATGGTCACCGTTCTTCCCCAAAGGCAGCAGGTCGTTGCTTTCCAAGCGTTCCTCGAAGAGGTTATCGAGCATGTTTTCCGCCGCGAGATGCATCTGCACGTTTCCCGTGTAGGCGGCCTGCAACTCCGCGAACCGATCCCTCAAATGTGCCGTGGTATTAGGCATGTCCTCCATGATATGCGGGGTCAGCCACACGGACTTTATGCCCAGCTCTTCATACAGGCGCAGGATCTCCAACGCCTCGTCCATCGTCTGCACCCCGTCGTCCACACCCGGCAGGATGTGTGAGTGCCAGTCGGTAAACCCGATTAGTCTTTTATTCAGTCTTTTCCTGTTGTTGAAAAACCACATGTGACGACATACGACATTTAATCATTCCCGATTCCACAACTGTCTGCGGGAAGCGGAAACGAGTTGTTTGTCCCGAAGACAGATATCACCACCAGTTCCGCTTGCCGAAATAATTGATCAATCCGGCGCCGACACAAGCCAAGCCGATGCCGATGGCCACAGGAGGGCATACAAGCCCTCCGGCCAACACCCCAGCCTTGGTTGCACCAACCACACCGATTCCTTTTGTAATCAATGCTGTTTTACCAAATACGCCAACACCAACCATACCCGCTCCGAATAAGGCCGCCTTGTCTTCTGTAAAATCTCTTTGTGCCATAGCTTCCGTGATTTCTTAGTGAAACAATAGTGAAATCATGTTTATATAGAGTTGCTTACTATTTAGTTATTTGATAACCAGCCATTCACCTCCTCCATTTTTCATCTGCGCCGTAACCGTAGTGATAGCCATATCGGTATCCGTAGCGATATCCGTAACGTCCACCGCCTCCTTCTGTTCCGTTCAGAATCATGGACATGTTTTTGTATTTCTTCTCCTCATAGATTTTCTCCAGTTCGGCGAGCATACTCCGTTCGAGCAACCCTGCGCGCACCACGAAGATGGTCCTGTCGGCCAGCGTCTCGATGATCTGCGTGTCGGCTACCAACTCGATGGGCGGGCAGTCTATCAGCACATATTCGTATTGCTCCCTTACGGTGCCGATCACCTGCTTGAGCCGCTCGTCGAATAGCAACTCGGTGGGATTGGGAGGTATCGTCCCCACGGGCAGTATATCCATGGACTTATGCTTGGGGTAGGGTACGATGATTTCGTTCAGGCTATCGATGCGGCCGCCCAGATAGTCGCTCAATCCCTTATCGGGAGAGTCGATATAGGAGGAGGCTGAACCGCGGCGCAGGTCGCCGTCGATTACCAGCACCCGTTTCCCCTTGATGGCAAGGCTCACGGCGATGTTCATGGTCAGGAAGGACTTGCCGCTGCCCGGGTTGAACGAGGTTACGACGATGACATTCGATTTCCTCTCCTTTGCGGCCATGAATTCCAGATTGGTGCGCAGCACGCGGAACGCCTCGTTGATGATGTCGCGGCTGCCCTCCTTGACGACAACGGCCTTGATCTGCTGCGGTTTTTCCCTGAATATCCCTTTCTTTTTGTTCGTAAATAGCGGAATCTCACCGATGAAGGGTACGGTGACGCCTTCCAAGTCTTTCCTTCCCCGCACGCGGGTATTCATGCTCTCACGCAGGAAGATGATGACCACCGGGACAAACAGCCCCAGTGCGAGTGCGACCAGGAAAATGTTCTTGCGTACCGGAGAGGTCGGCAACATGCTGCCATGCGGAGGAGTAACAATGCGGGTGTTGTAGGCTGTGAATGCCTGAGAGAGTTCGTTTTCCTCGCGTTTCTGCAACAGGAACAGGTAGAGGGCCTCCTTCACCTTTTGCTGGCGTTCCACCGAGAGCAGGTATTTTGCCTGCGTAGGGTTGGCCGCTATGCGTGATGTCGTCCGCTGCTCGGTCTGCTGTAGGCTCTTTATCTGTGCATTGAGCGTTACGATCTGGTTGTCGATAGACTTGACGATCGCACCCCGCATGGACTCCAGCGCCTGATCCATATCCACCACCAGCGGGTTTTCCGTGCTGCTGTTGGCCACCAGACTGTTGCGCTGGAGCAGTTGTTTGTTGTACTCGGCGATCTGCGATTCGATATTGGAGCTCTCTATGCCGGAGTTGGCCGGCAGCAACTGCGTGCGGTTGGCATCGTTGATCAGGTAGCTGCGGATGTAGCGGGTCATGTAGAGCTGGTTGTTCAGGGCCAGAATCTGGGCACTGGTCTGGCTGCTTTGGGCCATGTACATGCTCGATGCCGCCTGCACGTCGGGCAGCAGGTGTTCGGACTTGTAGGAGGAGATGTCTTCGTCGACGTTGCCCAGCTCCCGTTCGATCACGCCCAAACGCTCGTTGATGAACATTAAGGTGCTGACGGCGATCTGGTTCTTGTCCTTCACCCAGTTCTCGTTATAGACGGAGATCAGCGTGTTCAGCACATCCTCCGCCCGTTGTGTGGAGTAATCCCGGTACGAGAGATTGACAATCGACGATTTCTCGTTATTCAACGAGACGGACAGACAGGACGAGCAAACGCTGACGGCATTATACAGGCTGGATTTGCCTACATACAAGGTATATGTTTCACCTTTGGCATAATTGGGTGTCGTATGTACGATGACCTGCCCTAATGGGGTAGGTATGGAGTCGAGCAAGCGCCCCGTTATACTCGTTTCATCAAGCTCCGTTCCGTTCCGCGTAAAATCTGACAAGAATAATGTGCTGTCTGGTTGTATTTCCAATGTAAAACTTGCCGATTCATTTTCAAGTAAATCACTCACCATCACCTCCACGGGCAAGGTCACCCCATAGGCTACCTGACTGTGGAATCTTCCCGGGACAAAATAATTCATATCCAGCCGCAACCTTTTCACCACCTCGGTCATCAAAGCCGGCGACTGGAAGGCGATGAGTTCGTTGTTGACGTTCGTTCCGGACTGGAATAATCCCAAGTCAGAGAACGCATTCATCTCTGAAGATACGGATTTCCCTTGCGAATCCTCTTTGATCAACACCGATGCCGTACGGGTATAAACCTGTGGCGTGCGTAAAATATAAAAGACAGCGATGCCGAGCGTTACGGCCAACGAAAGGACAAACCATTTCCATTTGGCCAGACACAAGTAAAACAGATCCTGTATCCGCAAATCATCGGGCTGTCCCGGTTTTGTATTCTTTTGATTGATGCTCATATTGGATTTCTGTTTATTTCACGAACAACACAGTAATGGTAGTCAGCAGCGAGGCAAGTGACATCCAGAACGAGGCCGACCGGACGTTGTTGCCGTTGACGGTCGCCTGTCGTGCTCGCACCGAATTGGGCTCCACATAAACGATATCGTTCTGCTGCAAATAATACACGGGGGAGGCATAGAGGTCGTATCCCGAATTGAGGTTAACCCGATACAGAACCTTCTTGCCGTTCTCCTCGCGTTGTACCAGCACGTTGTCCCGTTTCCCGTAGACGGTAAGGTCTCCGGCCATGCCCAACGCATCCAGCAGCGTCAGCCGGTCCTTGTCGATATTGAAGCGTCCGGGACTGGCCACCTCGCCCAGCACGGAGACGGTCAGGTTCAGGAACTCTACCGTCACCACCGGATCCTTGACTAAATTCTGGGTCATCAGCTTCTCCTTGATATGCGCGGCGATCTCTTCCCTCGTCATTCCTTCCACATGGATTTTACCAAGCACGGGGAAGTCGATATCCCCATCCTTGTTTACCGTATATCCCGTCACTCCCTGATTGCCGGATGCCCCCGCCGGAGAGCCGATCTGGCGGGAGACAATCGGGAGGTTGAACAGACTCTCCAGCAGAGGGTCCTTGCTGTTGACCAATATGGAAATCTTGTCTTCGGGCCGTACCCGAATTTCCAAAGGATTCAAAACCGGCTCTGTCGTGCCCGGTTTTATGTCCGTGAAATAAGCAATTTTCGGTGTGGCACATGACCCAAATAGAAGGGTCACGGTCAATAAGAATAAAATGTATCTGATTTTCATATTTCAATGATTATTATTTATCAGTTGTTTGTTTTGGTCTAAGCTGTTGGATATGTTTTGTCAGCCAAACATTGGCGAGAGTCCATATTAGAATATCGCCCAATAGAATCCAATTCACATGGAGATAGAGGGATAGCAGAATATTAAACAGTATGAACACACTCGATACGGATACGATGGTTATCATCGCCGTGCGCTGCCGCATCCCTATGGCGAGCAACTTGTGATGGATATGGTTCTTGTCCGGCAAGAAGGGGTTTTTGCCGTTACGTACCCGATGCAGGTACACCCGAACCACATCGCAACACGGAACCAGCAGCGGTGAGAATGCCAGCACCATAGGATGTACATTCCCCGTATTACCATCCTGTCCGCACATGGCCAGTTTGAGGCTAAGAAAACAAAGCATCATGCCGACAGTGAGGCTACCTGTATCGCCCATGAAGATCTTCTTTCCATGTTCGGCATTCCCGAAAACATTATAATAGAAGAACGGCACGAGCACACCCAGCGTGGCAAAGGCCAGCATGGCATATATATACTGGTGGAGCATGAAAAAGGTCAGCCCGTAAAACAAGCAGGCGACACTGCACAGTCCGGAAGCAAGCCCATCGATGCCGTCAATCAGGTTAATGGCATTGATGATGAAAACCACGATCAGAATGGTCAGGGGATACCCCACCCACAACGGAATAGCATGGATACCCAAAATTCCGTGCAAATCATCGATGTATATTCCCCCGGCAATAAGCATCACACCGCACAGGATCTGAATGACAAACTTGGCACGATAGCGGATGCCTATCAGGTCATCGGCCATGCCGACCAGATACAGAACCATGATGGAACAAAAGGCGAAAGCCAAAGACTGTACATTATCCTCTAATTCAGACAGCATTTCCGAATGACCCAGCGCTATACTGATTCCAAGCAACAGGGCTATGGTGAAAAACACTACGGGCTTGAATGCGATACCGCCCAACCGAGGCACTGCACAATGATGTATTTTACGTTCGTCTGGAAGGTCGAACAACTGCTTACGAAAAGCGATCAGCAGAATCTGGGGAATGACGATTCCCGCGAAGAATACACAGAGCAGGAAAGCCAAAACACAATTTGTAATCCAAAAATACATATACGGATAATTCTTATTTATTCCATGCACTATAGCAACATGCATCGGAATGTTCCGTGCAGATACATTCACATTTTACGAAGCCCTTTGACCCACTGACGATAGCGCTCCCTGTCAATTTGCATATCCGAATGAAGAATCAAATGATCCGAATCATCTTTATCCCAATCGCATATCGATGCCAGGTTTTGGAAGCCGGAAGATGATAAAACTACAAACGGCATCATCATCCGATAGGAATAGTCTGCGATACAATCTATCCCGTGTTCAGAGGCTATTCGTTCAAGCAGAAAGGCTGATATGCCGAATGCCTGCCAGATATCGGCTGTAACCGAATGGTAGAGATGTATACACGCGTTATCGTTTATACACTCATTAAGTACAATGGTATCCGCAATTAAGTTCATTAAATTAGATATATAGTATTAGGACTAATATCCAGCTTGAGTGACATATCGGAATAATACCACATTGGAGACTATAAACACAATGGCAACGAGAATATGGGAAGATCTATCAGACGCTTGCAAAATACTATCAGCAGAATCTGCGGGACACCTCCTCCTAACTAATAATATGCACAGAAAGAATATTAGTCAAACTTTACATTAGGTTATGACTGTCTACATTGTATTAAACAGGACGTGAAACTCGCTACTTCTTTGTGATGCCATTCCCTGTATTGCTTGCTCGAAAGTTTCGGACCGACCAGTTCGCAGAAACCTGGAGCTTCATACTGAAAAATATGTTTTCGCCTAAGGACCAGCATCGTGTTGTTTGGGATGGTGGCCATGATCACGGGAAATGGGGAGACGGGATTTCGGAGAAGGGTTATTTCACTCTCTTCGGATTGACGACAAAGCCAGAAGGCAGACTGTTCAAACGCATTCCAATATTCTCCGGTTCTATATAGCCGAATGACTGTATCATTCTCAATGCGAATAACATCATGCAAACAACCATTGATAAAATCGATTATCGATAATTGACCGTCTAAAATATCATGGCTCACCAAAACCTTCATATTATCTCAAAATGTAATTAGTAGGCAAAGTATCACACGAAAAAGTCGATTTGCTTCAAATAACCTCGATCAGATCGGGATGTACCTCTGCAGCAACAGCCATAACTCCTTCCAGCAGGACAACGACCCTGCGGTTCCTTTTCCCTTGTACCCGCATAAAAACACCTGTAACACCATCAAATTTCCCTCCGTGGATGCGGACCCTGCATCCCTTGCGAAGATCGAGTTCCTCTGGAGTGTAGTAGGAAATATTTTCTTCGTACTGTAAGGAAACCTTCATAAAACTCTCCATTTGGGAATCCGGAACTATAAGATATTCCGAGCCTGTACTTTTCTTACTCATCACGAATTGCAGAAAATTATAGCGCTTTTTAAATTCCGTGATCTGTATGTGGCTGGCATGTACGAATACGAGACTGGGAATAACCGGAACGAGACGTTTGGATTTCACGCCGTGATAGACCCGTACCGCATAGCATTTCGGAATAAAATATTCCAATCCATCTATGTCCTTAAGCTTCTCCTCCGCTTTCTTTTCGCTCTTGTAGGCCCGCATGACGAGCCAGCGGACGGTTGTAAGTTGTTCTGTATTGAACGAGGCATCCATATATCTTATCCTCACCCTTCGAGTAAAGGCATATAATCTTAGTTCATGCCAATCTGTGTATTAGCATGTATTACAATTACTTATGTTTGTTCCTCCCAGAATATCAATCATCTGTTTTGCAATTCTGTAAAAAGATATTCCGCTTGTTTATGCTCTTTCTCTCCGAGAGAGAGGGATT